>C687J35174_10000112_pt1 | contig 134768 bp, 130 predicted proteins | sample RifCSPhighO2_01_FD_35174 | JGI IMG/M metagenome (IMG submission 35174) | reverse complement strand
AACCGAGGATGGTTATTTTAATGCCAGTCGGGCATCTGAATTGACCAACATTTTGGAGGGAATTTTAGATAAGATATTAGAAGACCGCTCAACCGTGACTATCAAAAGAGTAATACCAACGCTTGAATAATATGAATATAAGTTTATCTCTTGCCCATTTGCTGATTCCCAGGCACACCAACAATTATAAGGCTAAAGTTCTTACGACTTCATCGCTTTTGAGTTTGGCAACTCTTTTTGTACTGGTGCATACAATCCTTGGTATTTTGTCGGCCCCGCGGGTCGCAGTATTGGGTTATGCCTCGAGCATTTCGCCAGATAAAGTGATCGAGCTTACGAATGTCCAGCGTCTTGAGGCTGGGGTTGGCAAAGTTATTTACAGCCAGGAGCTTGAGAACGCAGCGAGGCTTAAAGCCGAGGACATGCTCGCAAAAGACTATTGGGCGCATACAGCTCCGGATGGAACGGAGCCTTGGGATTTTTTTAAGTCGGTTGGCTACGTTTACCGCTTCGCCGGTGAGAATCTTGCCCGTGATTTTTCAAATTCTGAGAGTGCAGTTGAGGCTTGGTTGGCCTCACCCTCACATCGCGAGAATATGCTCTCCGGCAAGTATACCGAAATTGGCGTGGCGGTTATTGAGGGGGACTTAAACGGTAAAGATACTACTTTGATTGTCCAGCTTTTCGGCACGCCAAGAACGGCAGCACCAGCAATCCCCGAGGTTGCAGCAGAAGTTGGGCTTCCAAGTGTAAATGCTGCCCCGCCGGTACTTGCCCAAAAGTCAGAACCTGCTCCAATAGTTGCGGCCAATAGTTTTGACTTGATGAGGGCATTTACGGTCGGCGTGGTTGCGATTCTCCTTGTGGTTTTTGCCACGGATGTCGTGGTCATTAGTAGGCGCGGAATCACGAGGATGGGAGGCAAAACTCTGGCACATCTATCCTTTATGGTTATGATTTTGGTAATATTATTTATAGTTCGAGCAGGGGAAATTATATGAATAAAAAACACTTAAAACATCTTCCACATTTCGTTCCTCTTTTGGGCATATTCGGAGCGGGGATACTGGCGTTTTTGTTGTTTTCTTACGATAAACAATTTCAGATTGGAGTTGCCGTTTCAGTCGCCGCAGCCCACTTGACCTGGGGCATAGTTCACCATATGGTCCATGGAGACGTGACTCCCGAAATCATTCTGGAATATTTGGCGGTTTCTGTGCTTGGGCTTGCCGCCATTCTTTCGGTAATTCTTCACACGTAGTGCTATAATTTCTGGGTATGAAAAACTTAAATAGTAATGGTCATTTCGTGAGTCCTTCGGTGGGCGCCCTTTCGGTGCCAAGGATGATTAGTGAAATAACCAACTTTGTGAAAAGCGACCCGGGCAGCTACTACAAGCTCGTTATTGGAACGGACTCACAGGTGCGTCATACCAATGGTCTTGCCGAATGTGATTATGTGACGGCGATAATAATTCATAGGTTGGGCACAGGAGCGAAGTATTTTTGGAAGAAGGAGAAAGTCAAAATTGCCCCGGTTTTGAGAGATAAAATTTACAAAGAAACTACAATGTCCCTGAATGCAGCTGAGACCCTGGTGCCTGAAATCAGAAAAAGTATCAACGGAAGTGGTAAATATGAGCTGGAAATTCATATTGATGTGGGTAAGCAGGGCCCAACGCGTGAGATGATAAAAGAAGTTGTTGGTATGGTAACCGGTTCGGGCTATGTGGCCAAAACTAAACCAGATAGTTGGGGGGCGAGTTCAGTTGCCGACAAGCATACATAAAAATGTCTGCAGAACAGGGATCATTTATACAAAGCCAGAAAGCACGGATAGATTCCTTGGTCAGGAGAAGAAAGTATGAGCGATTATTGGCTTTCCGCTTGGAAGAGCAGGATTTCGCTACTTCTATTTATCTGAGAGTCTTCGATGAAGTTCTTCAAGACCCGGATGTTGATCTAGCTGCCGTCAGAGAAGATATAAATAAATCTTGCAGCAGCTTAGAAGAAACGCGCTTTCTTAATCAATTTGTATACGACCTAGAGTTAACTCAACAAAAAGTGTTTCTTACCGAAGGACTGATTAAACATACTCTTGAAAGGAATTCATTACAACCGACGGGGGAGAGAATTGGGAAAGCACTTTTTCTTAGTGGCGTCGGAGCAGATCCGGTTGGAGAGGTAAAAGCGTCTGTTGGAATTGCTTCGTTAAAGATATATATCGGAAGTCGCACCGACTACGTGAGGTTATATGGTAAGTTCTCTGTAGGTACTGGTTTCTTCAAGCCATATCAGAAAGTGATGCTACCTCTGGAAGGGACTCAATATGCTACCAGTATTCCCCTATCAGTTATATTTACAGGGGAAGGAAGGTCAGAGAATCAAATTCGTCAAACTGAAATGCATGAGGAGGCCCATGCAATTAATCAAAGGCTTATAGTAACCCGTGCTACACTTTATAGTAAGGAAAGGAAACAATGGCAACTGTACCACGGTGGCAAAATAGAAGATTTAGTCAAGTCCTTCGACCGTGACCAAGAAATAGCAGAAGCAGGCATACCATTAATTTCAAGCCTTTTTGGTAGGAGGTCTGCGAGGTTAGCAACACTGGTCGAAGCGAGTTCGTATAAATTTGCCATGTCCCGCGCCCAGGATGAAATTATTGCCATGCAATCTTCGAACGGTTCATATTGGGAGTTTATATTCTCGTATGATCCTTATGACTATTACCAAGGGGTGGGTTTAAGGTTGTCTCAATTGGGTTATTCCCATTTAGGTCAATGCGTAGATAAGTCCAGGGACAGATATTTGAAATCTTTAGAAAGTATTTTTGAGTATGTTGGTTTGGTTCGTTCGCAGATTGCAGAGGATGAGCAAGAGAAATTGACTCAATTACTTCGGGAAATCCCAATCAGCAGATGGAAAAGGGAATTGAGAAGGAGATATGGAGTATCAGTTATTGATGAGCGTATTTGATGTATAATTTAACTCTCAGTTTATGAAGGGCATAATTCTTTCGGGTGGGAATGGAACGAGACTTTATCCGTTAACCAAAGCTATCAGTAAGCAGTTGATGCCTATTTTTGACAAGCCGATGATTTATTATCCCCTTTCAACTCTTCTTCAGGCCGGCATCTGTGAAATACTAATTATTTCGACTCCAAAGGACCTTCCAAAATTTGTGGAACTGCTTGGCGACGGCTCGCAAATAGGCTGCGAGTTCAGTTACAAAATTCAGGAGTCTCCCCGGGGACTTGCGGACGCCTTCATAGTTGGAGAAGAATTTATCGGCAAAGACAAAGTCGCCATGATTTTGGGAGATAATATATTTTACGGTGCTCAGATCGATAAACAGACTAGGAAATTTCTCGACGTAGATGGAGCGGTTGGTTTTGCTGCACATGTTCATGACCCCGAGCGTTACGGCGTTTACGAGTTTGATGAAGACATGAATGTGCTTTCAATTGAAGAAAAGCCGGCTCGTCCAAAATCTAATTATGCCAATGCCGGGCTTTATTTTTGCGATAATGAGGTTACCCAAATCGCAAAAAAAGTTAAGCCTTCGGCCCGGGGTGAGCTTGAAATTACGTCGGTTTTGGAAGCTTATCGAAAGCGGGGAAAGCTGAAGGTTTGTTTGCTAGACAGGGGTTCTGCGTGGCTTGATACCGGAACTTTTGATTCCATGATGAAAGCCTCCCAGTTCGTTCAGGTTGTTGAAGAAAGACAAGGCCTTAAAGTAGGCTGTATTGAAGAGATTGCCTACCGTAAAGGGTATATCACGAAAAAGCAGCTTCAAAAATTGGCAGAGGGACTCCTGAAAAGCGGATATGGAAAATATTTAATGGAGATTACATGAGCAATGTTCTGGTTACAGGCGGCTGCGGCTTTATTGGTAGTAATTTTATTCGCTCTTGGCTCAAGAGTTACCCTAAGGACAAAATAATCAATTTGGACAAGCTCACTTACGCGGGGCACATTTCGTCGCTTCGCGATGTTGAAAAAGACAAAAATTACAAATTCGTAAAAGGGGATATTTGTGATTCAAAATTAGTGGCGAAAGTGGTGAATGAAGTCGAAACCGTTGTGCATTTTGCAGCAGAGAGCCACGTTGACCGCTCAGTTGTGGGCCCTGCAGTTTTTGTAAAGACAAATGTTTTGGGAACGCAGGTGCTACTGGATGCAGCTGTAAAGTATAAAGTTAAGCATTTTCATCACATTTCTACAGATGAAGTGTTCGGGGCACTTCCTCTAAGCTCCGGTGAAAAATTCCGTGAAAATACTAATTATGACCCCAGAAGTCCGTATTCGGCTTCAAAAGCCGCTTCAGATCACTTAGTGCGGGCCTACTTTCATACTTTTAATTTGCCAACAACCATTACAAATTGCGCCAATAATTATGGTCCTTATCATGATCCGGAGAAACTTTTTCCTCGGATGATTACGGATCTTATCGACGGGAGCCCAGTAAAAATATATGGAGATGGAAAGTATGTTCGCGATTGGCTCCATGTAGAGGACCACATTAGAGCCATTGATTTGGTTATTAAAAAGGGAAAGATTGGGGAAACTTATCTGGTCGGGAGCACAATAAAGGAAATTAACAATCTAGCGGTTGCCAGAAAGCTGATAAAGCTATTTGGGAAAAGTGAGAAAGAATATATAAAGTTTGTCAAAGACCGCCCCGGGCATGACAGAAGATATGCAATTGACTGGAGCAAACTCGCGCGCCTGGGTTGGAAGCCGAAGTATGACCTTGATACCGGGCTCAATGAGACAGTAGAATGGTACAGGCAAAACGAATGGTGGTGGAGGCTGCTAAAAGCGCGAGCTGAGAAGCTATATGAAAAAACCGGGCAAAAATAACTTTTTAGATATAAAATTGGAAAGTCATCCCAAGAATGTTACCGTTGATTGGCTTCAAGAACTTGAGAAGTCAGGTAAATTTGCTGTGCAGGGTATTTATAAGTCCCCGACAATAGAAGGCGTGATACTAAAAGAGTTGAATGTACTAGTAGACGGAAGAGGAGACGTTATCGAATTGTGGAGCAGGCCTTGGGTTGAAAAAGAAGGTTTTGTGGTGCCCGAACATTGTTATCAAAGCGCGACCGACTTCGGTGTTACAAAATGCTGGCATCTGCATGCAATTCACACCGATCAATTCACTGTTACGAGAGGTAAACTGCAGGTACTACTTGTTGACATAAGAGAAAAGTCTCCGACCTTTGGCCACGTAAACTCTGTATTCTTGGGGACACAAAAGCCCAGGCTTCTAAAAATTCCACCCGGTATTATGCATGGATGGAAAGCATTAACCCGACCCGAAGTCATCGTGGTAAATTTTCAATCTCATGTTTATTTGGCGGAAGATGAATTTAAGTATCCCTGGAATTGTGTTTTAGAACATGCCTGGGAGCCTAATAATGGCTAAAATTATAACCTTTGGTGCAAAAGGAATGGTTGGTTCACGAGTTCTAGAGCTTCTTGGTAAGGACTTTGAGTTCGTGGCTCCCGACGAGAGAGAAGTGGATATAACCAAAGGCGAGAAGCTCAAAGCATATTTGGGTAAAGAAAAACCTCAAGTTATTATTAATTTCGCTGCGATTACGGATGTCAACACCTGTGAAACGGAGCGTGAAAATAAAGAAGGCATTGTTTGGAAAGTCAACGCTCTTGCCCCCGGGTATCTTTCAGAACTTTCTCACAAAAATAATTTTTTTATGGTTCAGATTTCTACTGACATGGTATTTCCGGGCTCAGAAGAAGACTCCGGGCCATATGACGAGTCGCACAAAACCGGGAACGACCAAAATTTAGCCTGGTATGGGGCCAGTAAAGCCGAGGGCGAAGCCGCATCCCTTGGCGAAGAAGGCAATGCCGTCGTTCGAATAATTTACCCGGCTCGAGCGCACTTCCCCCAAAAGTTGGACTATGCAAGGAAGATTTTGGCGCTTCATGACGAGGGCAAGCTTTACCCTATGCTTATTAATCAACAAATGAATATCACTTACATCGATGAGCTGGCAGAAGCTTTGAAAGTTATAGCTTCAAGGCGGCTCAGTGGAATATACCATGTTGCCTCGGCTGATTTAACTACTCCGTATGAATTTGCATCTTATTTAATAGAAAAAGCGCGTGGGGTAAAGAATGTGGTACAAAAAAACACTTTTGACGAGTTTATTAAAGGCCGAGATAGACGGCGCTACCCTCAATTTGGCGGGTTAAAGGTTGAAAAAACTCAATTAACTCTGGGTGTACAGTTTTCTTCCTGGAGGGAAATAGTTGATAGCCTCATTTCCAGCTTGCAATTTGAGTAATCCTCTAATATAATACTATATCCCAGTTTACCTGCTCATTTGTTGCGTGGGGAAAACAATATTATGGGCATATTCAAAAAGTACACCAAGAAGATAACAATACTGGTTTTGCTGATTGCAATTATTTTAGCCTCACTAGCGGTGAAAGTTGTAAATCTAAATTACAATTCACCTTTTAATGATGAGGCTATTTATGTAGTAGTTGGCAAATTGGGTGTATTTGAGAAAGACTGGGAAACATTGGTTCCCTTTGAATGGATGGCAGGGGTGCCTTATTTTTATCCAAGTATTTCAGCTTTTGCATATGAGCTTGGTGGCATAGAAGCATCAAGATTTTTAAATGTAGTGTTTTTTGCGCTCACTGCGTTTCTGGTTTATAAAATTGCTTATTTACTGAGTGAAGGAAAAGACAAAGTAAAAGAGAAGGCCGGCTGTTTAGCTGCGGCAATTTTTGCCGGCTCTTCGGTAGGCTATTACGTTTCTCGGCTTGCTACTTATGATATGCCAAGCTTTTTCTTCTTTGCGTTGAGTTTATATTTTTTTATATTAGCTGAGCAAGCACGCAGGCTCCCGGGCAGGAAATATATTCTTTCTGCAATATTTTTAGTAGTGGCTTTCTTTTTTAAATATATAATCGCACTATATGTACCTATTTTATTGGCTTTTTCCTTTTTCGTCCAGAAAACAAGTTATCGTAAACGGGCAACTTTAGTGTATTTTGCACTGCCTTTGGTTATGGCGTTTTTTGTTTTTGGTATTACCCAGTTTAAAAGCCTTGGTATATACATTAGTGTACAAACTGAACTCGAGATAAAATCTCCTCTTGTAGACATGTTAGTTTTTGTAGTTAACCAGATTGGTTTAATATTGCCGTTTTGGGTCGTCGGTAGTTATTGGTTCTATAAAAAAGAAAAACTTAGAGTCTGGGCATTCTTTACTTTCTTTTCATTTATTATTATTTTGTTCCATGTTCTTAATCAGCGGCTACATACTCTCGATAAACACATATTGTTAGCAATTGGAGGATTAGCCGTTTCAGCAGGTATTGGTGTAAGCAATATGATAAAGCACAAGGTTCACGATCGTATTTTATTATTGGGGATTGGTGTTTTTTGGGTATTATCATTTGTTGTCTCCCTGAAATACAATAGCGCCTGGGTTAATGCGTATTCGGTTATGGATTTCGTTGGGAAAAACAGTCACTCTGAAGATGTAGTCCTAAGTGAAATTGGCGCGATAACACAGCTGGACCTTTATGAAAAAGTTAATCCACTGAGGGTGTTTACGTTTGATTGGATTTATTACGATGAGCACGAAGGCGAGGAAGCGCTTGTGAATGGCGTAAGCGATGGCTATTTCAACACTATTATCCTTGAAACACAAGAGGATGGTAAATCAGATTTTAATTCTGCTTATCATGAGCTCATAGTTGAAAATCGGGAGTTCAACAGAATTTATTCAAACATATATAGTGACGATCATTTTGAGGTGTATCGGAGGAACTATTAACATGGCAAGGAAAAAACTAAACAGAGCATACACGAATTTATTGTGGCTGGTGATACCGATGGCTGTCTTTGCGCTGTTTGCAAAATATTTAGTGACCGAGTCCCCCATAGAAAAATATGAAGATGATACGCTCAGTTTGAAATCCGGCGAACCATCGAAGCCTGTCATCTCTGAGTACAATTGGCATGGCGAAGCTCTCGTAACTTTTTGGTTTGACGATGGGTGGAGGTCTCAATATTCAGAGGGATTTAGAATCTTAGATAATTATGGTTATAAAGCAGCATTGGCGGTACCAATTGAACCTATTGGGTATGAGGCTTACATGAACTGGCATCAGATACGAAAGCTGCATTATCTAGGGTGGGAAATAGCTTCGCACAGTAGGTCTCATGATTGTGACCTGGTTTATAAAGGGGAGCCTGCATTTGAATATGAAATCTTTGGAGGAAAACAGGATTTGGAGAACTATGGTATTTTGACCGACATTTATGTGGCTCCCTGTGGAGAGAATACGCCGGAGGCAACTGAATATGTAAAAAGACACTTTTTGTCTCAGAGGATAGTAGAGCCGGGGCTAAACCCTCTGCCAGTTACGGATAATTACGGTCTTATGGTTAAACAAGTCAGCAGAGATATTGATATTGAAGAAATAAAAGGTTGGATTAATGAGGCGATAAGTAAAAAACAATGGATAATTTTGATGTTACATCAAATCGACGACGAAGATACCGAATACGGTACGACCCCGGATAATTTGGAGCAAGTTGTTGATTTTGTCAATCACTCTAATATATCAGTTGTACTACCTTCCCAGGCACTTGGAGTAGAAAGGCGAAATGAATAAAGTAGCAATAATAATGCCGGCACACAATGAAGAGAAAGTGATAAAAATGACCATTCAATCGGCCATCTCTGCTGTGGGCAAATTGAATGTGTATTTGGTGGACGATGGGTCGAGCGATAAGACAAGTCAGGTTGCACAGAAATTCCTCAAGAATGTCCTGGTAAAGAAACAAAATGGCGGGAAAGCAAATGCTATAAATTCTGGAATATCTAAGTTTGAGCTGACAAAAAGATATGAATTTATAATGCCGATAGATGCAGACACCATATTGGCGGATGACTTTTTCAAGAATATTTTTAATGTTTTTGCTAAGGACAAGAAGAAGAAAATTGCTGCTGTTGTAGGGAAAGTAACGGGAAGAAATAAGAAATGGATTACTACTTACAGGTTGTGGGAGTATGAGATAAACCAGTCCGTACACAAGGCCGCTCAATCCATGTTGGGGGCTATAACCGTCTGCCCCGGCCCTTCTACAGTGTATAGATCAAAAGTATTTAAAAGAATTAAGTATTCTGAGGATACCCAAACCGAGGATATGGACTTTACATTCAGAATTCACAGGCTTAATCTTGGCCGAATAGTATATGAGCCATCAGCTGTTGTTTCAACTCAAGACCCGGCCACCATCACTGCTTATATCAAGCAGGTCAAGAGGTGGTACATAGGTTTTTGGCAATGTATTCTTAAACATAAAGTACCCTGGGGCGGGCAAAAATTGGATGCTGAGGCTGGGCTTCTGGCGACCGACGCGCTACTGAATGTTCTTTTGGCTGCCTTGTTCGTCGTTTTGGTTCCTGCATCACTTTTTGTAGATCCGATAGTATTGATATCTCCCGCTCTTGCCGACCTTTTTATTTTTATGCTGCCTTCAATACTGTACGTTAGCATTAGACGCAAAATTTACGGCCTCATTTTGTTTTTGCCGCTTTTCTATTTTTTGAGGGTTATCGGTAGTTTTACATTCTTTTACAGTTTCTTAAAAGTTACTCTTGGCCTTAGGGCTAAGATGTCGAACGTTTGGAATACACAAAGGTATAGAGTAATGAAGGAGGAAATATGGGTCAGCTAGGAAGCATATCTTTAGTATTTCACTTATTTGTACTTATAGTCGGTAAAGTGTATATTTACCTGAGGTCAAAACTCAGGAGATGAAGTACGCATTACCATCATTCTTTCTTTTAACATCATTTTTTACGGTTGTTTTTGTGCTGGTTGCAAATAGTATTAACTTATCACCTTCAAGGGCAGTGGATAATATCAAGAAGAGCCTCGCTTACAGTACATCGGATATTGAGTCGGAATACTCCGCTTGGGTGCCTTGGTGGGATGAGCCGGCCTCTATCAATTCTTTGAAGAACTCAAATAATCAAGTTAAAACGATACTGCCTGTTTGGTATCAGATAAACGAGGCTGGAAAGCTTATTGAGACAGATAGTAAGCTCAAAGAAGAAGTGTTAAAGGTTGCAAAAGAGCTTAACATTAGTGTTGTCCCTACCATTAGTAATGCCAGTGGTTACGATTTTGACGGTGAAAGAATTTCCAAGTTGCTTGGAAGCGAAGAACTGCGCGAAGGGTTGGTTGCAAACTTATTGGAACTGGCTCAAAAAAATGCCTTTCGTGGGTGGGATCTTGATTGGGAGCAGGTGAAAAAGGAGGACAGAGAAGCTTATTCTTCTTTTGTTGATTTATTGGGCAAAAGACTCAATAGTAAAAATTTGAAACTGTCGGTAACTGTGCATGCGCAGGCTGGTAAGGTTTCGGATTGGGATGGTACAAGCGGCCAAGACCTTAAGGCAATAGGTAATAGTGCGAATTATGTTCGGGTAATGGCCTATGATTTTCATCATTCGAAATCTTCTCCCGGCTCGGTAACACCGATGGATAGACTTTCCGAAACGCTGGAATACTCGGCAAAAGTAATCCCCTTGGATAAATTGGTATTGGGGCTCCCTTCATATGGTTACGATTGGATTGGAGATGAGGGGACAGCAATGCAGTATGAAAAAATAGTTGATTATCTCGGTAAAAATGGAATTCAAAGCCAAAGAGATTCAGAAACTTATTCATTGTATGCCAATTTTGATTTGGAGGGAGCGGAGCATGCTTTGTGGTATGAGGACGCTGAGAGTTTTCATGAAAAGGTCAAACTTGCCAAGTCATACGGAGTTTACCAAGTGACGTTATGGCACCTTGGTGGTGAGGATCCTCGCATTTGGGCTTACTGATTAGCTAATTTTTTTGAGCTCTGTCTTTTTATTTGCCTTTTCAGCTCGCCATTCAGTGATTTTTTTGTGATCTCCTGTACGTAAGATGTCAGGTACTTTCCAACCTTTGAAGTCTTCCGGTCTGGTGTAAACCGGGTAGTCTAGGTTTTCCCCGCTTGAGAAGCTTTCGTTTTCCCTTGCTTCTTCTTCCAAAACGCCCGGCAAGAGCCTGACAACAGCGTCAGTAATAACCATCGCCGGAAGCTCACCCCCGGTTAAAACGTAGTTTCCGATTGAAATCTCCTCGTCTACTAAATGTTCATGAATTCGCTCGTCAAATCCCTCATAATGCCCGGCTAAGAGAATTATATGTTCGAGCTTAGAAAGCTCTCGTGCTTTAGCTTGATCAAAAGTCTTGCCTTGAGGGCTTAGGAGTATGATTTTGGATTTCTTTTTATTGAAAATTGATAATTGTAAATTGGAAATTGCGCGTTGTACTACATCAACGCGTATTACCATTCCAGGGCCTCCACCATATGGTCTGTCGTCAACGGTTTTGTGCTTATCTTCTGCCCAATCACGGAGGTTATGAATATTGATTTCAACAAGAGCCTTGTCCTTTGCTTTTTTAAGCATAGAGGTATCAAAAGGCCCCTCAAACATGCTCGGGAATAAGCTGACTATATCAATTCTCATATGTGTAGTATACTAAATTTATGGAATTGACGATTGATGTAAAAGAAATTATGGCTCGGGTGCGCGAGGTGCTAACTGCCCCCAAAAAGTTTTTTGGCAAGGCAAAAAAAGAACATGGCTGGAAAAAGGCTTTTTCGTTCGTGCTGGTGGTAGCCGGAGCTGGCCACATTTTGACAGCCCTCTACAATATCCTCATCTACCCCTTAGTATCGCCTACATTCGCAGAATTATTTGGAATACCCGCTGTTCAGTTAAATGCCGGACAAGTAGCGGGCGCCACGCTTGTGAGCTTCATCGTGACACTTGGCATGAGTTTTATCTGGGGAGCAGCTCTGAAAGTCTGGCTGGCCATTTTTAAGGTCAAATCAAATTTCGACTCAAGCTATCGGGTGATGGCATATTCGAGGACTCCGAATTATTTATTTAGCTGGCTTCCGCTTGTCAATATCCTAATAGCAATATATAGTTTTTATCTTTTGGTGCTGGGACTCGAAAATGAATATGGTATACCCAGAGGAAAAGCTATTCTTATAATTGTTACCTCAGTTGTCGTAATTTTTGTAGTCTCAATTCTCGCGGTCTCCTTAATTCCCACAATATAGCCATGGATAAAGTAGTAATAGTCATGCCTACATATAAGGAAAAAGATAACATCGAGCGGATGATTACTGAACTTTTTGAGAAGGAATTCCCAAAAATAAGAAACGTAAGCATGCACCTTTTGGTTGTCAATGATTTGCCCTCGGATGGCGGTCCTGATGACGGCACGGGGGATATTGTAAAAAAATATGCTAAGAAATTCGACAACCTTCACATTATTGAGGATAAAAAACAAGGTCTTGGTTGGGCTTATGTTCGCGGCATGAAGTACGCCATGGAGAGGCTCCATGCCGACGCAGTAATGGAGATGGATGCTGACTTTCAGCACCCGCCGCGCTTTGTGGCACCAATGGTCGCGGCGTATTTGGATGGCGCGGACTATGCAATAGGCTCGCGCTACATTAAAGGCGGCTCCGTTCCCAAAGAGTGGGCGATGCACCGCAAAGCCGTTAGTTTTTTTGGCAACCTTTTTATTAGAATTGCCTTGGTTAAGCCAAAAATTCATGACTTAACCACCGGTTTCAGACTCACAAGAGTAAAAGGAGTATTAGATAAAATTAAGCTCAATGAGTTGATGGAGCTTAGCCGTTTTGCCTATAAAGTTGATTTGCTTTATCAAAGCATTAAAAATTCCAAAAAAGTGGTCGAAGTTCCTCTGGAGTTTGCCCCAAGAACTGAGGAAGTTTCCAAATTTTCAATGCAGGAAATGGTTTCAACTTTCAAAGTTGCGATTATTTTGGGGATTAAGGACAAACAAAGATTTATCAAGTACGGCGCTGTCGGCCTTATCGGCTACGCTATCAACGCAGTTGGGCTTGAGGTTTTTTATCGCCTTGGCTTTTCCACCGGCGTTGCCGCGGCAATTGGAGCCGAGTTTGCAATAGTTTCAAACTTTATTTTGAATAATTTCTGGACTTTTAAAGAGGAAAAAATTACCAGTCTTGCAAAAGTTGTGAGCAAATTTGTTCAGTTTAATTTGAGCTCGGTGGGCGCAGTGGTTATACAAGCTATAGTGGTGGCGGTGGGAACCGGTATTTTTGGAGTGGGCACCCGCCAGATAATGCTGATTATCGCTGTGGGCTTTTTCGTAATTCCATACAATTACGCAATGTACAATCTTTTTATATGGAAGACTTGGAAGGTACCCGCACTTGAGAAAATTCAAAAGTTACTGGGATAGCATTTTTCTCTGCTTCAACACGAGGGTCTATTTGAGTGTGAACAAATTCCTTTTTTCCACCCAGAAGCTTGTATGGGAACTCAGCTCCCATTCTGCTTGCTAACGCAGTCCAGAGTTTTTGTTGTTGTTCGTTAAGTTGTGAGTACATACTCAAGGCGTCACTTATGGCGCCCAAGTCTCTTGGTCCGAGGCCGTTGTTCAGTAATATATGATTGTTTCGCCACCCGCGTACATGTTCTTTCATAATCAAAGTGTATGTTTAGAAGCCTTCCAAATGCTCTCAAGAAATGCAGGATAACTTTGTTTTGCGAGAGCAGCTTGCTAAAATAAAGAGCATGCAAAAATTCTCGGACGCGTGGTTTACTGAGCTTTACCTCAAATACGGCTCGGTGGAGGAGGCAATCAGAAGCTATCCGGATAGTCTCCCAATTTCTATCGCTAATTACCACAGGCTGGTTAAAAAGTATGGTTTGATTAAGTCCGCCGGCCGTCATGTAAGCTTGCCTGAAACTCTTCATTTTTTTCGCGAGAAAGCATTCGAACCCGGAACACCCCTTGAGCGGATTTATGCCCAAATGCCGCCAAGCTTCCAAACTTCGCTTTCGACTCTTCATAGAATTTACCAATATATGGAGAAAGCAGTTGTCAGGCGACACGCTGCGGCCTTAATTGCTACAGCTGGCAATAGCGGAGAGGTTTTGGTGGGCAGAGAAGTGTTTGGCAACAGTAGATATGGCAAGAAAGTCGGAGATATTTCGCTTCCCATGAGTTTTGCCAAAAAAGACGAAAGCAATTTTGACTCAGCCCTTCGAGTCCTTCAGCAGGAAGTATTTGCGCATCTTGCCGCTTCTGGGGAGCTCAAGAGAGACTCAACTTTGGTAAAGCGAATTTTATCCAAAAATATTGAGCCTGTTTTTTATTTTGATATTGTAGATGTTCGCGTCCAAGTTTATGAAATAATATTGCCCACGCAAGCTTCTGAGTTCTCGAGCTTTAAGCTGGTTGAACACAAGTATGAAAACTTACACACTCTCTCGGTAATGCCAAATTTGCGCACCGGAATCGGCGAAATACTAAAGCTTTATGGAGACTATTTATATAAGCCTCTCACACTCAAAGTTCCTACATATCATGTATCAAGCATTAACTTGGCGCTTGCTTGGCGAGAGTCAGAGTAACGGCCCCCAATCGGAGATCGGCATCACGTTATTTGCAATAAAGGCCAAAGAAAAGAGGTAAACCGGGATTATTATTATGGCCATAATAATTTTGAACTCACGCGATGCGAGCTCTTTGGAAAAAGCTACGAAAATAAATGGCAATATTGGCAGAGCATAGCGTACAATGTCACGGTGCGAAACAAAAAATACACTTACAATAAATATACCCGTAAACCAGGCAAGAACTGTCTGTTTTTTCTTTATGAGTTTAAGTAAGCCGAATAAGCACAACACATAAACAAAGATTATTTCTTCCAGCCAGTGTGTATTCACCCATGGTTGGGAGTAGTTAAAAATCTGAAATGGCGGAAATAACAGGTGAATATTGTCCCCTGAGTTAAAATAGGCTAAGAAGTTACCGAATTTTAGGTAATAAAAATAAAAAAGACTCAACAACGAGAGCGGAATCAGGATAATCGGGTAAGCTTTATATTCTATACTTTTCACCCATTTCACGAAATTATGATTAGTGGCTAAACCGGCTAATTTTGGAATAATTAATGCTCCAATATATGCAATAAATAACAGTATTCCGGGAGATTTTGTTAGCTGCGCGACTACTCCCCATATTGCAGCCAGCCAGAATTGCTTTTTGCCGAAATGGTAGACCGAAGCAAGTATTGCGCCAACAAACAATGGTTCCGGGGAACCAACCGTACGCACTATGAGCCAACGAGCGGGGAATATAGAGAACACTGCNACAAGCCACAATGCGTCCTTTTTTGAAACATACCGCTTAATAAACATATAGAAGTAATAAATTGTGATGGTTGAGCCCGCTAGAGTGGCCAATAACATGCCCCAGGGGTACCCCACAAGAGAAGCAAAAAGCCTGATAATCATGGGATAAACTGGAAAATGGGCTGCGTAGTACTCTAAAGGGAGTGAGAAAGAAAAGTTTTCTGCGATGTAGGGGAGATTATATAGGCTTTTAGCGACTGCAATATAGAGTGGCCCGTCGTAGTTAGCGGCTATTATCTGCATACCCCCTTCAGGAATTTGGACACCAAGTACTTCCGGAGTTCTGGAGAAAAATGGGAACCACAGACAAACTACAGGCACAACAGCCAGCGCTATCAAGTAGATTGCGAGCTTAAAGGTCTTCATTTATGATAACATTGGTCAATATATGGTGCTCACGAGTTTATCCGTATTTTTTCCAGCTTACAACGAGGAAGGCCGTATTGCAATGACCGTGGAGCATGCACTCAAAACTATCCCGAGAATTGCCAAAAAATGGGAAGTACTTTTAATTGATGATGGTTCATCCGACAGTACGGGCAAAATAATTGACAAACTTGCAAAAAACAAGAACGTACGGGCCATTCATCACATGATCAATAGAGGATATGGGGGTGCCTTTAAAAGCGGACTCTACGGCGCAAAGTATAGCTGGATAGCTTTTACAGATTCTGATGGGCAATTTGATTTTTCTGAAATTAAGAATTTCATAAAAAAACAAAAGGAGTCCAACGCCGACATAGTAATTGGGTACTACAAAAAACGTCAGGTCGGTAAAGTCAAAATAATCACCTCCAAAATGTGGGAATACCTGGTTTTTATACTGTTTGGCCTTAAAGTTCGGGATATTGATTGTGGTTTTAAGTTGATTTCTAAAAAAGTTGTTGACGGGATTCCTGACCTGGAAAGTGAGCGGGGGGCTTTTATTTCAAGCGAGTTTCTGATAAAGGCAAAAAAGAAAGGTTTTAAAATTGTAGAGATCCCGGTTACTCATTACCCGAGAGAAGTCGGAGTTGGAACCGGGCGCAACCTCAAGGTAATTGTTGGCAGTTTTAAAGATTTATTCAGACTTTGGGTAAAGTTACAGTAGCATGCAGAATGTAGTAAGTAGACTGGGTGAATGGATTAAGAAAAACAAAGTTGAGTTTATAATTCTTACCGTAATTCTCATTTTGGGAGCGTTTTTGCGTCTCTTTAAGATTGACGAATATATGACCTTTTTAGGTGATGAAGGCCGGGATGTAATAATCGTTCGGCGCTTCTTGGTTTATGGTGACATATTCTTAATTGGCCCTGGGACTTCAATTGGGAATATGTATCTGGGGCCATTGTATTACTATTTGATGGCTCCGGTCTTGTGGCTCGGAAATTTCTCGCCCGTTGCGCCGGCGGCTATGATTGCGCTCCTGGGGGTGACGACTGTTGCCTTTGTTTGGTATATAGCCCGGGAGTGGTTTGGAAAAAATGCTGCCTTCATCGCTGCTTTACTTTATGCTATTGCCCCAACAGTAATTATTTACTCCCGCTCTTCCTGGAACCCAAACATCATGCCGTTTTTCTCGTTGTTGTGCATTTTTGCCATCTGGCGGGTTGTTACAACTAAAAAACTTTTTTGGCTACCAATTCTTGGCATCTCTTATGCTTTCGTTTTACAGTCCCACTACCTGGGGTTGCTTTTAGCTCCAACTCTCGCCGTTTTTTGGCTGTATGCTTTCTGGCTATTTAGGAAAGATAAGAAATTAAGAAGCTATATACTATATACAATATTCGCTATACTACTTTTTGCAGGTTTAATGTCCCCGCTTGTGATCTTCGACTCTCGCCACGACTGGCGCAATTTTGATGCCATTAAGAAGTTTTTTACCGAGCGCCAGGCCACCGTTTCCGCACGACCATGGAACGCTTTTCCGAGCCTCTGGCCGCTAACGCAGGAAATTTCCGCGCGCCTCCTTGCAGGCAGAAATGAAATTTTAGGTTCGTGGGCGGCTCTTGCGGTTTTGGGTGGGGTCACACTTGTCATGAAAGAGGCAAGGAAGCTTAACAAGACCACTTTTCTTGCGTTTACACTTCTCATTCTGTGGCTTGCAACCGCTCTGGTCGGTTTAGGACTTTATAAACAGGAAATTTATGATCATTATTACGGGTTTTTCTTTGCAGCCCCGTTTATTCTTTTGGGGGGTTTGGCGGGGCATTTGATAAATAAAGCCAAGATTCGCGGTTGGTGGATAGTGGGTTTTTTCCTAGTGTTTCTCGTTTATTTCAACTTTTTAGATAATCCGCTGAACTACCCACCCAACAGACAACTGGCGCGGACCATGGAAGTCGCTCGAAAAATTGAAGTTGAGTCCGCGGGAAATAAATTTAATTTAGCCGTGATTGCTGAGCGAAATTATGAAGATGCTTATCAGTATTTCCTTGAGGCTTGGGGTACGGGAGTTACCGACATCGACCCGTTGAAATATCAAGAAACTATTACCAAGCAACTTTTCGTAGTTTGCGAGTTGTCCGAGGAGAAATGCGACCCGACACATAACTCAAAGACAGAAGTTGCGAATTTTGGCTGGAGTGAAATTGCAGAAAAATGGGAGATATCTGGGGTAATATTGTATAAGCTGGTGCATGTCGAAATCTAAGAACAAAAGTGCTATTATACTCCGAATGTCATGACGTACAAGCAGTCTTTGGAAATACTGGATAAAATCAAGGCGGCCAGGCGGGTTTTGGTTAATTGCCATCAAAGGCCGGACGTGGACTCTATTAGTAGCGCCCTTTCGATGTGTGTGGCACTCAAACAAATGGGCAAGGAAGTCAAGGTGATTTGCCCGGATGATAAACTCCCTGAACTAAGCTTTCTCTCCTGCTTTAATGAATTTGAGAAAATTGACTATAACACTTTTGATTTTTCCAAGTACGATCTGTTTATGGTTCTCGACTCCGCTTCCCCGGAAGTTGTCACCGGGAGCAAAACCATACCCCTGCCGGAAATCGAGACAGTTGTTATTGACCACCATCATACAAGCATTGAGTTTGGAAAGATCAACTTGATAGATGCTGAGCGCTCTGCCACGACTGAGCTTCTTTATCTTCTTTTTGAGGATTGGAACATTGATATCACCAAGGAACTTGCAACATCGCTTTTGACCGGAATTCTTGGGGATACTGGTGCATTCGAGTACCACAACACTACTCCAAGAACTCTCCAGATTGCAGCCGACTTAATGAGCCTCGGGGCAGATAAAGATGGGATTCTTCTTAAGATATTCAGGAGCAAACAGATGAACCTTCTTAAGTTTTGGGGCAAGGTGCTTGATAAGCTTGAGGTTGACGCGAGTGGAAAGTTCACCTGGTGCGCAATTCCTTATAGTGTTTATAGTGCGTTGGGGGAGCCGCAAACCGCTCGCGAGTCCGCAAGTTCACTATTCAGCCGAATGATTGAAGGAACGGAGTTTGGCATTGTCATGCTTGAAGAGTCACCCGGGGAACTCAGGGCGTCATTTCGTGCCAGAAGCACGGGCTTTGATGTTTCAAAAATTGCGACAGCACTTGGAGGAGGTGGACATGCCGGTGCCGCAGGAGTAACAGTTATAAACGGCAGCTTTGGTGATTCTGTAAAGAAGGTTGTCGAAACTGCAAGAAGATTTGTATGATTTACAAAGAATCCAAAGCCATACTTCAGTCTATTAAACAGGCTAAAAAAATATTAATCACAAGTCATAAGGAGCCAGATGAAGATTCGACTGGGTCGATTCTAGCCCTTAATTTGGCGCTTAAGAAGATGGGGATTTCCTCTGGCTTAATTTGCAAAGATAAGGCTCCAGAGAATTTAGAATTTCTTCCAAATATTAAGAAAATTGAATTGGTTAATTTCAAAACATTTGACTTTTCTCGATATGATTTAATGATAATACTCGATTCTTCTTCTTGGGGAATGGTGGTGGGTAGCGAGCTGAAGGACAAAAGCCCGAATATCCCAACAATAGTGATTGATCATCACGCTTCGAACCAGGCATATGGCAAATTGAATCTGATAGATATAAATGCGACTTCGGTATGCGAGATAGTTTATAAAATATTGTTTGACTGGGGTGTAAAACTTGATAAAGACATCGCGGGTAATTTGTTAGCAGGCATAACTGGTGACACTGGAAGTTTTAGATATCCATTTGTGTCTGCAGAGACATTTGAAATTGCAGCTAAGTTAATGAAAGCCGGTGCCGATCGCGACAAAATAATTTACAACTTGCTTTTTAGTGTTGAGCTTAAGGAACTGAAGTATTTATCTGAAGTTTTGAAAGAGGCGACAATCGATAAAAAAAATAAAATTATTTGGGCAGCTATACCATACAGTAAGTATGTAAAGCTCGGCAAACCGGAAGGTTCCGGGTTTGCTGGTGCATTCTTTCAAACTGTAAAAGGCACTAAGATTGGTGTTTTTATGGTTGAGAAAGAAAAGGATGTTGTTGATGTTAGTTTTCGAGCAAGGGACAAAATTGACGTTTCTAAAATTTCTGTTTCTCTCGGCGGCGGCGGGCATAAAAAGGCGGCCGGTGTGACTATTAGAAGTATGAAATTTGAGGAAGCAGTGGAGCTGGTTCTTGCAACTGCAAGAAAATATGTAAAATAAGCGATATAATTGTTCTAATGAAGAGCAACAGGCTAACAGCGCAAATAATTAAGCCAATTGCGGAAGTTTTTGCTTTTACAATTGAGCCCAAGAATGCTTCAAGATGGATGCCCGATGTAGTAGCCGGGGATAGAAGCGACTGGCAGCTTAAAGCCGGGAGCACGTATAGGTTGCAATATAAAAACGGTGAGTGGAAAGATTTTGATGTAGTTGATTCAGATCTAAATAAGATCTTTGAACTCCAGTCACGGGATGGGAATTACCATATACGTTACTCCTTCAAACCAATAAATAGTTTTAAGACAGATATGGAATTTTTTGAGTGGGTTGATGATGGTGACATCGAGGTTCCCTTGACTAACCAAATCCTTACCAAGTTAAGGATGGCAATAGAGCTCAAGAATATAAAATGATAAATCCAAATTTTGTTATCGTTGGAGTAATTCTTCAGGTTGTCGGGAGCTATTCATATTTAGTTGACACCTTAAAGGGTAAAGTAAAACCCAATCGAGTATCCTGGCTTTTATGGTCTATTGCTCCATTGGTTGCCTTCGCCGCCGAGATTTCCCGAGGGGTTGGAATTCAGTCCTTAACAACATTCGTGGTAGGTTTTGTTCCGTTAATAATTTTTATCGCTTCGTTTGTTAACAAAAAATCTGAATGGCAACTGACACGTTTTGATATTATTTGTGGAGCACTGTCAACCCTAGGTATAATCCTTTGGTTTATTACAAAAGACGCGAACATTGCGATCTTGTTTGCGGTATTGGCAGATGGCTTGGCAGCCCTTCCGACAATAGTTAAGTCCTATGAGTACCCTGAATCTGAAAATTCAACCATATTTTTGTTTGGTGCAGTAAATGCGGCAATTGGCTTACTTGCAATCCAAATTTGGAACTTTGAGCATTTCGCGTTCCCCTTATATCTTTTGGTAGTTAATTCTGTTCTTGTTCTTTTAATTAAGTATAAATTCGGCAAATCTAAGTTTCTTCTACCATTAGATTCATATATTAGAGAGATTTACGGGAAAAGAAATAGAATTTAACTATAGTGAATTATCCAGAATCCCAGGCCATAAAGCAAAAGATTGATTCCTCACAAAAAATCTTAGTGAATATGCACCACAATTCGGATGCGGACTCTGTGGGAAGTGCTGTTGCTATGGCGAGGGTACTTAAATATTTTAAGAAAGATGTAAAGATAATTGCTCCAACTGAAATCCCCAAGAATTTAGAGTTCTTGTTGACGGAACAAGCGGTCAATGTAGTTAATTTTAGTGAGTTTGATTTTTCTATTTATGATTTATTTATAACACTTGATTCTTCAAGCTTTAGTCGCGTTGCCGGCTCACACAGCGTAAAACAGCCCGAACTTTCACTGATAAATATTGATCATCATGTGAGTAACCAAAAGTTTGGGGAAATAAACTTGGTTGTTCCTGATGCCGCCGCCAACTGCGAGGTTTTATTTTATTTATTTAAAGATTGGGGAGTGGAAATAAAAGACGCCGAGGAGGCTTTGCTTACCGGAATTATAGGAGACACAGGAGCTTTTCGCTTTCCTGAGGCTGGTGGGTCCACTTTTGAAGCCGCAAGTCAGCTTATGAAGTTTGCTGATAAAAATAAAATTATATTCAATTTATATCAGTCTTTTGAGGAAAATCATGTTATGGTTTGGAAGGGGATTCTTGATAACTTAAAAATTGACCACGAGCACCGGTTTGTTTATTCATTTGTTCGAAAGGAAGTTTTGGAGAAATATGGCAAGCCCTTTAACGCCAAAAGCGAGCTTGCAGATATGATTTTCCAGTCAATTGAAGGTACTGACTTTGGCTTGGTCGGAGCCGAAGATGAAGGTTATATTTCGGTAAGTTTTAGAAGCAGGACAGGCGTGGACGTGAGCCGTCTTGCAGGAATGCTGGGTGGCGGCGGGCACGCGTGGGCAGCGGCAGCGAGGGTAGATGTAGTAAACTATGATAATGCGGTTGAGCAAATACTTGGAGAAGCTAGGGAGTTCGCTAAGGGCGGAAGTACTAAGCCATAAATTCGTATATCTTCTTCTTGGAGTAATTTTAGTTTTAGCCTTATTTATCAGAGTTTATAACACTGGCAAAATTCTTGGTTTTTACTACGATCAAGGCCGAGACGCTTTGGAAATATGGGAACTGCTTCATAAAGGTGACGTTTTCCTCATTGGCCCGACAACCGGTATTGCCGGCATTTTTAGGGGGCCATATTATTACTACTTGATTGCGCCTCTATATTTACTCGGTGGGGGGGACCCGGTGCTTCCCGCAAATTTTCTCGCGTTTACTACTGTAATTGCCATCGCGTTAATTTATTATCTTGGCTTTAAGTTAAAAGACAGAACAACGGGGTTGTTTGCGGCTGCTATCGCCTCGTTTTCGTTTTATATAATGCTTGCATCCCGATGGCTGAGTAACCCCACGCCCATGCTATTACTCAGCATGTTGCTTCTTTGGGCACTTTTTGCAGTCAGTGAAGGAAAGAAATATGCTTGGATAGCGGTGTCGTTGCTGGCCGGGCTCTCCCTTTTCCACTTTGGCAGCTCCGGCGAGTTCTTCTATTTTCCAGCTATAGCTCTTTTTGCCGTTTGGCAAAAGAAACATTTTCCAAATGGGAAAATCATATTTTATTCAATAGTTGCCTTTGGCTTTACCGCAGCGCCTCTAATTTTATTCGATTTTAAGAATGACCATTTATTGTCAAGAAATATTTACTCATTTATCTTTGAAAAAGAAAGTTTTAAGACTAGTTTCATGCAAGTTCTGAGTGATCGCATTGACTTTTATCAATCAGTCTTTTGGGGTAGGTTATTTCCGGGTACAAGCAGATTAATTACTTTTAGTCTATTGACTGTAGGAGTTGGCTTTTTCTTGTATCTGCCTGATTTACTCAAAAATACGAAAGCTAAAATTCTAATGCTTATGTTGTTGTCCCCGATTGTAGGACTTTTGTTTTTCCAAGGAAATGAAGGCAATATTTATGACTACTACATGACCGGATACTATTTGATATTTATATTACTTTTTGCGGTGATATTGGGTCATCTGTGGGGGAGTGTTGCAGGCAAGATCGTGGTTTTTATATTCTTTTATGCTTTCTTTACCATGAACCTGCCGATTGTGAAGGCTAAAATTACCGACAATGCAGATGGGCCAAATACAATTCTGTTTAGAAATCAGAAGCAGGCAATTGAATGGGTGTATGGGGACGCGAAGGAAGAGTTTAATGTTGACGTTTATGTGCCGCCAGTCATTCCATATGCATATGATTATTTGTTCACTTGGTATGAAGGCAAACCCGAGTATTCGGGCAAAGTGAGCGACAATCGCGAATTGTTGTATACACTTTACGAGGAGGACCCGCCTCATCCGGAGAGACTGGAAGCCTGGCTTGCCCGCCAGAAGGGCATAGCCGAGGTGGAATATGCCCAAAAGTTTGGGGGTATTACAGTGGAGAGGAGAAAGAGGGTAAAATAGGGCATGGCGAAGATTACAAGGCCTGCTCCCAAAAGAGCGATTCCACTTGAGGCGAAGCTAGTGTTTAAAGGCATTATTTATGAAGTTTACCACTGGGAACAAGAGCTCTTTGATGGCACGAAGACCACTTTTGAAATGCTCAAACGCCCGGATACGGTTGAGATAATACCAATTACAAATGAAGGCAAAATCTTGATAAATTATGAGGAGCAGTCTGGCCTTGCACCGTTTATTTGTGTTCCTGGTGGGCGAGTGGATTATGGCGAAGACCCTGAGGCTGCAGCTAAAAGGGAGTTGTTGGAGGAGACCGGTTATGAAACCCATGACTTAGTATTGTGGAATGCAGCTCAACCCATGGAAAAGATTGATTGGGCGATATATATTTTTATAGGTAAAAATTGCACAAAAGTTAATGATCCGACGTTGGAAGCGGGGGAGAAAATAGGAACGAAAGAAGTAAGTTTTGAAGAATTTGTGGAAATAGTACAGGATGATAATTTTCGAGACGAAGAAATATCACTAAGGATTTTGAAAGCGAAAGATAAGGGTAAACTAGATGAAATTAAAAGACTGTTTTTTGGTTAAATGAGAAATCCATATCTGTCTATTATAATCCCGGCGCATAATGAGGAGCGGAGGCTCCCTAAGGCTTTTCTTGCAATTGACGATTTTTTGAAAGGGCAGAAATATGCGGCGGAGGTTATAGTTGTAGAAAACGGCAGTCATGATGCTACCTCACAGGTAACTAGAAAGTTTGCCAAAAAATACAAATATATAAAACTTATTGAGGTTAGCACGCGTGGCAAAGGGCTTGCCGTAAAAGCCGGCATGCTTGCGGCAAAAGGGGAGTATAGGTTTATTTGCGATGCGGATTTATCGATGCCCATAGAAGAATTGCCTAAGTTTTTGCCTCCGGAGACAAAAGGTGTGGATGTTGCGATTGGAGTGAGGGAGGGGAAAGGGGCAAATAGAGTCGGCGAGCCCTTCAAGCGGCACCTAGTGGGTAGAGCTTTTAATTTGATTATTAAGCTGACTATTTTGCCAAGTTTTGAAGACACCCAATGCGGGTTTAAGATGTTTACAGCTGGTGCCGCAAAAGAGCTCTTTAGCATTCAGAAGTTGTCCGGAATTGGTTTTGATATAGAGCTTTTATATTTGGCTCGCAAGAAAAAATTAAAAGTAAAAGAAGTGCCAATCACTTGGTATTTTGATGCAGACAGCAGGATGAGGCTTATACAGGATTCCCTTAAAGCGCTTCTTGAAATCTGGCAAATCAGAAAAGCCTGGTGGACTGGGGGGTACAAGTGACCAAAAAGTGGACACGGACAATAGTCGGACTGGTTTTAATTCTTCTGTGCGCGTTTTTGTTAAGAATTTATCAGCTTAATTTAATTCCGGTTTTTGTGGATGAAGCAATTTATGTCCGCTGGGCGCAAGTAATGCGAGCCGAGCCATCCTTGCGGTTTTTGCCGCTTTCGGACGGCAAGCAGCCCTTGTTTATGTGGGCAGTCATTCCTTTCTTCAAGTTTATTGCTGATCCCTTGATAGCGGGGAGGGTAGTGTCTGTGTTAACTGGTCTTGGCACGACGGCGGGCGTTGCGGCACTAGGCTACCTTTTATTTAAATCAAGAAAAGTGGCGCTCTTGGCTTCTCTACTCTATGCCCTATCCCCTTTCGCGGTGTTTTTTGACAGGATGGCACTCGTTGACTCTATGCTTTCTTTTTTTGGCGTCTGGACTTTAGTTTTTTTAATATTGGCCACGAAAAAGCTCAGTTTGGGTTTTGCCTTTTTAGCAGCTTTCGCCCTTGGAGGAGCATTATTGACCAAGTCGCCTGCCTTATTTATTGCACTCCTTTCCCCATTAGCCTTAGTTTTCACCCAAAAGGCTAAAGTAAAAAAGATTCAGAGTTTAAATTATTTTAAATCTATAGGGCTTCTTTTGGCTGTTTTCGCGGTTGCGTTCGCAATGTATAACATTCTTCGGCTTGGGGAAAATTTCCATATGATTGGTTCAAGAAACATGGACTATGTTTTCCCCTACAGCCGAATTTTAGAAAGTCCGCTGGACCCTTTATTGCCGTACCTGGACAGGGCGGTTGAGTGGCTGGTAATTATGGGACCAGTTGCACTTTTGGGGCTCGCTGCCACTGGTTTTTTTGGCAATTTCCGGAAATACAAAATCGAAGTGTTGGTACTTTTTGCTTTTGCGGCTTTACCCATAGTTGTTCAAGCCGAGTACGCCCGGGTTTTTACTTCCAGGTACATTTTTTTTACACTCCCTGCCTTGGTGGTTCTTGCTGCTGCCAGTTTGAAAAAATTTAATAAACCTGCTGGTCTTTATGGAGTCTCTGTTTTGGTCGCCGTTTTTTTGGTGCAGTCACTTTTATTTTATGTTGAGTTTTTCAAAAACCCAGAGAAAGCCAACTGGCCTGAGCATGATGGCTACCTTGCCGATTGGACTGCAGGGACCGGAATTAAGGAAGCAGCAGAAATTATAAAAGCCGCGCGTGATGTAAATCCGGGCAAAGATATCGTTGTGGGGACAGAGGGTTATTTTGGGACACTTCCGGACGGCCTCCAGATTTATCTTGAAAAAGAACCCAATATAACAGTAATCGGAGTGGGGCTTGATATAAGTCATGTTCCAGATAGCCTTTCGGAGTCGGCTAAGGCGGGTAATATTACTTATTTGGTGGCCAACTCTTCCAGGCTAGCATTTGTACGGCCGTTTGAAGAATATGGCCTGAAAATCATAAAGTCTTGGGAAAAAGCAGAAAACCGGCTCGGCAAGCGGGATGTGTTTTATATGTTTGAATTATGACAACCCCCCACCTATCACTAGTAATCCCCGCCTACAACGAAGAGGGGATAATAAAAAGTAATTTAGAGAAAGTATTAAAATTTCTTTCTAAAAAGAGTTATTTGTGGGAGATAGTGGTTGTAGATGACGGCAGCCGTGATAATACCCCGGACATTGTTAATAGTTTAAAGAAAGTTAGACTTGTTAAATTACCGGAAAATATGGGTAAGGGTGCGGCGGTGAAAGCTGGCATGCTTAAAGCTCGTGGCAAGCTAATTATTTTTATGGACGCGGATTTGTCAGTTCCACTTAATTATATTGACGTCGTTGTGAGGGCGTTGCACAGTAGCGACGTGGCTATAGGCTCAAGGAGAGTGAAAGGGTCGGTCATCAAAAAACACCAACCATTCTTACGTGAAAATATGGGCAGGGTTTTTACCAAGTTGACCCAAATAATCATCGGGAGCAAGATTGCCGATTTTACCTGCGGGTTTAAAGGTTTTACGAAGGAGGCGGCAAGCAAGGTTTTTGCGCACGGCGTAATAGATCGCTGGGCTTATGATGCTGAAATTATTTTCTTGGCGGAAAAATTTGGGCTTAAAATTACTGAAGTTCCGGTTGAGTGGATAAACAGGGAAGAGACCAGAGTAAAAGTTGGGCGTGCCACAATTGAGTCGTTAATCGACTTGGTTAAGATCAGATTTTTTGGATTGGCGGGGAAGTATGAAGACTAAAATACTGCTTCTTTTGCTGACAATTCCGGCAATTATCGCATTACTTAAACCGGGCTATTTCCCGATGCATGATGACATTCAGGGAATGCGGGTCTACCAGATGTATAAGTGCGTGTTAGACCTTCAAATCCCCTGCCGTTGGGTGCCCGATATGGGCTTTGGTTATGGCTACCCGCAATTTAATTTCTATTCCCCCCTCCCCTATTATTTGATGGAAATTCCGGTCCTTTTTGGCGGCTCAATTCTTGCAAGCGTCAAACTTGGGTTTTTGGCAAGTCTGGTTCTCTCGGCGTGGAGCATGTATCTTCTGGGCTCTTTTTTGTGGGGCAAAAAAGGCGGGGTAATTAGTGCGCTTTTTTACACTTACGCACCATATAGGGCAGTGGATATTTATGTTCGGGGAGCAATGGGCGAAGCCTGGGCCTTTGTTTTTTTGCCACTGATTTTATTGTTTACTCTAAAGCCAAAGTCCACCATTCCCCTGGCACTATCGATCGCCGGATTATTCTTGACACACAACATAACAGTTATCATGTTTTCCCCCTTTTATGTTACCTTTGTCCTCTTCTTTAGAAAAAATCACGGTAATGATTTAAAAAATATTTTGAAGTCAGGTATTTTGGGCTTTGCCCTATCTGCCTTTTTTACTCTGCCCGCTTTCTTGGAAAAAAATTATACCCATGTTGAGTCGGTCCTCATGGGTTATTTTAATTATCTCGCGCACTTTGTTGGAGTCGGTCAGCTATTTTTGTCCACTCACTGGGGCTATGGCGTATCCTCACTTGGGGAACTGGATGGGATGTCCTTATCGGTTGGAGTTCTGCACTGGAGCATTCCTCTTTTGGTTCTTATCCTTCTTTTTTACTTAAAGAAGATCGAGGAATTTCGCAAAGTTTTAATTTTCGTGATTCTGGGTTTTCTTGCACTATTTCTTATTCATCCAAGGTCTCAATTTATCTGGGACAACGTTTCACTGCTTTCATATATCCAGTTTCCATGGCGGTTTCTGGGTATTGCCGTCTTTTGTTTTTCACTAGCCAGTGGAGCACTGATTAAATTAACCAACAGAAAGCTGTTAATGGTTATAACAATCTTTGTAATTCTGATTCTTATGAACGGTTCGTTTTTCAAACCGGAGAGATATGTTTACATTACTGATGGTGAAAAGTTTTCTGGGGACAGTTGGTTGAAACAACAAACAATAAGTATCTTGGATTATTTGCCGGCAGGAGCCCAGCACCCGCCGACTTCACCGGCTTCAAATGGGCCGAAGTTTTCAGGCGAAGTGATTTCTGGCCAAAAGGGCACGAACTGGCAGACTTGGGAACTAAATGTATATGATGAAGACAATAAGCTTGAGCTTCCTCTGTTTTATTTTCCGGGTTGGGAAGTGAAAGTGGACGGGGAGCCAGTGAAAATTGACAGCGCCAACGAACTTGGTTTAATAACTGTTGATGTCCCGTCTGGCCAACACTTGGTTGAAGCCAGACTTAAAGATACAAATTTAAGATTAATCGCGAATTTAGTAAGCTTGATTGGTCTTGGTGCTCTAGTGTTATATAGAAAAATAAAATGGTTATCGCACTAATTATTTCGGTTCTGACAGCACTCAGGCTTTTTGGGCCTGGGTACTTTCCAATGCATGACGATCTTCAGGTAATGCGGCTATATGAACTGGAAAAATGCTTCGCGGACGGCCAAATCCCCTGCCGCTGGGTGCCGGACATGAATTTCGGTTTTGGCCAGGCAATGTTTAATTTTTATAGTACCTTGCCATATTATCTCGGGGTTCTTATTCGTATAGTTTTGCCAATTTCAATTCTCACCACTGTTAAGATTCTTTTTGCGATTAGTCTTGTCGGTGGCGCATTGGGGATGTATTCCCTCTCAAGAGAATTTTTCGGGCATAGGGGAGCGATTATTGCCTCAGCCCTGTACGCGCTTGCACCATACAGAGCGGTTAACGTTTATGTACGGGGAGCCATGGCGGAATCTTTTTCACTTGCGATACTCCCCTTTTTGTGGCTTTCAATTTATAAGGTGATTAAGGAGCCCAATTTCAAAAATTCTGCATTTGTAGCCTTGGCAGTCTGTGCACTTCTTATGACTCACAATATCTCGACATTCGTGTATTTCGGTTTTACTGCCGTGTGGACTTTGTTTTGGCTTTTTCAGAAATGTAAAACCAAAAATCTCCGGGCGCTTATTTTTAGTTCAGTCTTGGGCGTGGCGTTGGCTGGCTTTTTCATAGTTCCGGTTGCTATTGAGCAAAGCCTTGTCCAAGGCGAGCTTTTTATTTCCGATTATTCTAATTATACCGGGCACTTTACTACATTAAACCAATTATTCATAAGCCGTTTTTGGGGCTATGGGGGCTCAATTTTTGGTGAGAACGACGGCATGGCTTTTCAAGTCGGCTGGCCGCATTGGTGGGCGGCAATTTTAGTTGGTATTTCGGCGCTTTCTCAACTAACTCGAAAAAATAGACAGAGTATTATGGTTTTGGGGTTATTGGCACTTTCCTTATTTTCTTTGTTTATGACTCACAATAAAAGCACTTTCTTGTGGGAAACTCTTCCCATGATTGCCTTTGTTCAGTTTCCATGGCGGTTTCTGGGCATTGCCGTATTTTTGCTCTCACTTGCTTCCGGCGGAATTTCAAACTTTCCGGGAAAAGTCTTTAAAAAATTACTATTTATTGCTGTCGTTATTACGGCATTAGTTTTTAATTTCGCTTATTTTAAACATGAAAGAACATATGACTGGTTGACTGATGAAATCAAGCTTTCTGGAGCCGATTTACTTGTCCAACAAGGCGCAGCTGCGCAGGATTATTTACCCGTAACAGTTGAAAGCCCGCCTCTAAACACCGCACCGGGAAAGCCTGTTTTAGTTAACGGCGAGGCAGAGCTGCCCAATCTCACTAAAACATCCAGCACCTTTTTCTTTGATGCAAACGTATCCCGGGAATCTGAGGTTGATGTCCCCATAATTTATTTTCCTAACTGGGAGGTCTATTTACTTGAGGGCCAAGGCAAGCGAATTGATGCCGCTCCCAGTGAAATCGAGGGTTTGATTAGAATTAGTCTCCCTGCGGGTAAGCACATGGTTTATGGCAAATTCGTGAGTACTCCCGCAAGAATCTTGGGTAATGCTTTAAGTGCTAGTGCCTTTTTCATTTTAATTGCCGGCGCTGTCATTACCAATAATAAAAGAAAGTTTCTGGGGCTTGAATGAGAAAAATTTTACTAGTTCTATTTTGTGCTTCCATACCTGCTATTTGGTATTTGGTTGCTCCGGGCGGCTATGAGCCACATGACCTTCACCATTTGGCGGATATTTATGAGATGCGAGCGGCAATATTGTCAGGGCAAATTCCACCCCGCCTAGGCCCAGATTATTTGTTTGGCATGGGTTACCCCTTATTTAATTTTTACTATGTTTTGCCTTTTTATCTTGGAGCCTTTTTTTACGCTCTCACGGGGAGCTTGATGGCAGGCTTTAAACTCGTGTTTTTAGCATCAGTATTCGTGTCGTTAACAGGAATGTATTTTCTCCTTAGAAAGTTTTTTGGAACTTGGGCGTCCACTGCAGGCGCGATACTCTATCTATATACCCCGTTTCGTGCAGTCGAGATTTATGTCAGAGGAGCGATAGGGGAGGCCTTGGCGCTCGCAATTCTCCCTTGGGTTTTATATTTTTTGGTTACTTTAGTCCTGCCTGCGCAGTCAGGTAAACAAACCAGCAAAAGAAATATTGCCATATCGGCTTTCGTGTTGGTACTGTTTTATTTAGCACACAATTATTTCTTTTTATTGACCGCGCCGTTTATATTATTTTTTGTAGCAATTCTTATTTATTTTGATAAAAAGAGAAGTAAAAAAATAAAAGCAATTCTTATGACAGGAGCATTGTCTGCCGGACTTTCGGCTTTCTGGTGGCTGCCTGCATTTGCCGAATATAAATTAGTTGCATCGGGAACGCCCTTTGTCCTGATCGACCACTTCCCTTTTTTGAAACAATTAATAGTGCCGAGCTGGGGTTATGGAAGTTCGGTCTGGGGGCCATACGACGAGATCTCCTTTCAAATTGGCATAGCAAATCTGGCTGTTCTTGCTTTGGTCGTTGTAATATTCCTTAAACAAAGAAAAAGCAAAAACATTAATTTCAAAATTTCTTTATTAGCATTGCTTTCGTTTTTGGTTGTTGTGTTTATGATGAACATCCGCTCACTTTTTATTTGGAACCTGATTCCCTTCACTAACTTTATTCAGTTTCCCTGGAGGCTTCTAACACTAACTACATTTTTTACAGCATTTCTAGCAGGTTTTGTAGTTGATAATTTAGGGCCGAAGAAGCTATCAGCCATTCTACTTGCTACTTGCTCCATGCTACTTGTTTTCTTCTATTTCCGGCCAAGCAAAGTGACAAATAAAAGTGACGAAGAATATGTGAAACACTTCTTTTCAAATCCTCAGTATAGCGAGGATTATTTACAGCTACCGTTGTCGGCCTCTGAGAGATCAACAAATGCTATTACACAGAGATTTGCAATCGAAAAGGGGCAAGTTGTCTTTGAAAATGAAATATCAAAAGTTCGCTGGAAGGCTGAGATAAGTGCAGATGAAAAGTCTGAAGTTACGGCCAGTGTTCTCAACTTCCCCGGCTGGTATGTGAAAGTGGACGGAAATACGGTCGAGACCTACCCGAGCGACCCTTACGGACAATTAACTTTTGGAGTTGACAAGGGAACTCACGAAATCGAGCTCTATTGGGCAGAAACCAACTTGAGATTGTTGGCAGATATTATCAGTTTACTGTCGCTGGGGGTAGTTTTGATACTTATTTTACCTCGGGGTATTTATCGGGGTGCTCCAGATAAGACTTGATCTCCGGGGCATCATCCTTTACTTCAACAGTGCCAATATACTGTCTTTTTTTGAATGACCCTCTTTCTTGATTTTTCTTATTTTGTACTTCTAATAACTTTTCTTTTGAAACTTGAAGTGCCAAAAGTAAGTTGTCAATTATTTCCTGAATATCGACGAGTTCTTTTAGGAGTTCTTCACCTTCAGAATTAATCAGTTCCGATGCCTCTTCTATAATTTTCTTTTTGAGCTCATCAATATATTCTTTGTCTGAAAGCGTTTTCCAATTTGGATGGTTGCCGTTTGCGATTATCGCGTCTACAATTTTATCTCGAACAAGCTTCTCAAACTTAAACTTACGCATACGATATTATATCACCAAGCTTTCATGCTACAATTTGAGTGTGGAAGAAGCTTTTGAGGTCCCTTTGGAGGAAGTTAAAGCTCGGGCTGTCCGTGGAGTAGTGGCTATCATGGGGCGAGGCTTTTTCATCCAGTTTGTAGCTCAAATCTCGCAATTTTTTCTTCTGGCGTTTTTGTCAGTTGAGCAAATGGGGGTTTTTTGGATAGTCTCGGCTGCAGTTGGTTTTTTAGTGTTTTTTAGCGACATTGGCCTTGCCGCGGCGCTTATTCAAAAGAAAGAAAGACCGACCAAAGAAGACTTGAGAACTACTTTTACCGTTCAACAGGTTTTGATTATTTCACTACTTGTAATTCTCTATCTCCTTACTCCACAGCTTAGGAATCTTTATAACTTAAGCAGCGAGGGAGTGATTCTCCTTTATGCCTTGGGCTTTTCACTTTTTCTATCTTCCTTGAAAAGCATTCCTTCGGTGCTACTTGAGCGGAAGCTTGAGTTTTCCAAGTTTATTATTCCTGATCTTCTGGAAAGTTTGGTTTATAGCTTAGTGGTGGTTTTTTTGGCTTGGAAGGGCTTTGGGATTATGAGCTTTGCTTATGCGGTAGTCGCTAGAGGGATTGTGGGAGTTGTTACTATTTATTTGCTGGAGCCATGGAGACCCGGATTTGCTTTTTCAAGAAGTTCTCTTGGGGGATTATTTAAGTTTGGAGTACCGTACCAGATAAACCAGCTTATTGCAGTTGTCAAAGACCGCGGTGTTACTCTTGCCTTGGGAGCCGTTGTTGGCACATCAGGAGTTGGCTATTTGGGAACTGCGGAGCGGGCGAGTCAGATTTCGCTGCGCCAATTTCTTGATCCTATCACCAAAGTCACTTTCCCGGCCTTTGCCCGTATGCAGGGCCATCGTGATGAGCTTGCAAATAGTGTCACCAGATCCTTGATGGTAATTACTTTCTTTGTGTTTCCCTCCGCTGTCGGCATATGGCTTACTGCGCCCTTAATAATTAAAGTCATCCCCAATTATGCAAAATGGGAGCCGTCTTTAGTTCCTCTTGGATTTATGACGGTTAATGTTTTGTTTGCAGCTGTCACCACGCAGCTTACTAATATGCTTTCGGCAATTGGCAAAATTAAAACCGTCTCCAAGCTCATTGCCATGTGGGCAATCCTCACAATTTTATTAGTTCCAGGACTTGGGCATTTGTACGGAATAAACGGGGCAGCACTTGGGTATGCCTTGGTCTCGTCGACTTCGGTAATCGCGATAGCCATAGCCAAGACTTATGTTAACTTTTCCCTTTCGCAAAGTGTACTAAAAACCGGGGTAGCCACTTTGGTGATGGGAGCCGTAGTTGCCGTTTCGCGGCTGTTCGCACCACCTACGCTTCCGGCATTGGTAGTTGTTATCACGATGGGAGCGATTAGCTACCTAGCCACTTCATATGCGCTACTGGGCAACGCTCTAATTTTAGATGCTAGAAAATTTGCGAAAAACTTTTTCAATAGGTAGAAAAGCACTTCTCTTAATAGTCGCTGGAAGCTTGGCTTGGGCTTTGACTATGGTTAAAAGCGGTCTTCGATATGATTACGGCGTTGGTTTTTGGGGACCGAATGGTCATGATGGAGTATGGCACTTGTCCCTTGCTCGTTCTCTGGCAAGCGGCAGCCTTGAAATGCCGATATTTGCGGGGGAGCAAATAAAAAATTATCACTTAGGGTTTGACCTGTTACTTGCTTTAGTTAATAGAATTACCGCACTACCGGTTTCAGTTTTATATTTCCAAATATTCCCACCGATTATGGCAATATTTATTGGTTTCTTAACTTATAAGTTTGTTTTGAATTGGAAAAAGTCCCAAGCCGCTGCTTTTTGGAGTACTTTTTTTGTTTATTTTGGAGGAAATTTGGGGTGGATTTTAACACTATTGAAAGGTGGGGGACTTGGAGGTGAATCAGTTTTCTGGGCCCAGCCTGCAATTCTGACTTTAATAAATCCGCCATACGCGATGTCTTTGGTATTTATTCTTTTGGGTTTAAACTTGATGATTAGGTTAAAAATAATTCCTTCGGCAATTGTTTTTGGTCTTCTGATACAAATCAAAGCTTACGCCGGAATTATTTTACTTGGGGCACTGTTACCCCTGGCTTTATATGAGTATTGGAAAAAGCACACTTTTAATTATCTAAAACTGTTAGTAATTTCTTGTGTAATATCTTTTGTGATTTTCCTACCAAACCTTACTTCAGGATCACTTTTGGAATTTAAACCTTTCTGGTTTTTGGAAACCATGATGAGTTTTCCTGATAGGGTTGGCTGGAGCCAGTTCGGTGAAGCAATGGTGAATTACCGACTCGGGGGTCAATGGTTGAAAGCATTTGCTGCTTATGGAATTGCACTCTTAATTTTTTGGTATGGCAATTTGGGGACTAGATTTGTTGACGAATTTTACTGGGTAAAAATTATTAAGAGTAAAAAACTGGAGCTCATAGATGTATTTATTGGCTCGGCGATAGTCATTGGTTTACTTGGGGCGATGCTTTTTGTTCAAAAGGGAACAGCGTGGAACACGATACAGTTTTATTATTATTCACTCTTTTTTGTGTCAATTATAGCCGGAGTAGTCTTTGCCAAGATTAAGACTAATTTATTAGTCGCTGGGGCCTTAATTTTTATGCTTCCGACTACTGTTGGGGCACTTAAGCACTATCTGCCCTCTCGCCCGCCGGCTATGATATCAAACGACGAGCTTGATGCATTGGAGTTTTTATCGAATCAGCCAAAGGGAGTGGTTTTGGTTATGCCGTTTGACCGCCAAGCGGCGTCAGACGCTGCCGACAATCCTCCACGGCCACTTTATTTATACGAGTCCACTGCTTATGTTTCAGCCTATTCCAGCCAACCGGTTTGGCTTGAAGATGAGGTTAATTTGGACATCACAGGCTACGACTGGCAAGCCCGCCGTAAAAAACTTGTGGGGATGTTAAAAAGGAATAATCAAAGTGAAATGAAAGAGTTTTTGCGAGAAGAGAATATTTCCTACGTATATGTGGTTGAGCCTGGCAATATCGTTTTCGAGGGTCTCACCAAGCAGTATAGCGAGAATGGTGTGAGAATATACAAATTAGGCTACAATTGATGTGTATGGGCAAGATTTCGGTGGTTATTAATACCCTAAATGAAGAGGAGAACTTGCCACGAGCTTTGAAGTCAGTTAAAGACTGGGCAGGCGAGATTGTGGTCGTGGATATGCACTCTGACGACAAAACCGTAGAAATAGCCAAAAAGTATGGAGCTAGGGTGTTTACTCATAAAAAAACCGGCTATGTTGAGCCCGCAAGGAACTACGCGATAACAAAAGCCACCTGTGAGTGGATATTGGTTTTAGATGCCGACGAGGAAATCCCTGACAGTTTGGCGAGAAAACTAACTGAGCTAAAAGATAATGATAGTATCTCATATTATGCAGTCCCGCGGAAGAATATAGTTTTTGACAAATGGCTTACCCACTCTAGATGGTGGCCGGATCGAAACATTCGGTTTTTCAAAAAGGGTGCAGTTGAGTGGGCACGCGAAATTCATTCGGTTCCCCTGACTCATGGAAAAGGTGCGGACATTGACGCCATTGAGGATTTGGCAATAGTTCATCATCACTACAGTTCAGTATCTCAATATATTAAGCGGCACGACAGATACTCAACGATTATGGCAAAGGAGAAATATAAAAACGGTGAGAAATTCAATTGGAAACTGCTTATTTCCAAACCGGTAGGCGAGTTTTTGAGCCGGTACTTTGCCGGCGAAGGTTATAAAGATGGCGTGCATGGTTTGGTGCTCTCAACCCTTCAGGCTTTTGTAGAATTTCTGATCTACGTCAAGCTCTGGGAAATGCACAAGTTTCCTGAAAGGGAAATCTCTTTAGTTGAAATTATTAATGAGTTAAAAACATCGCAAAAAGAGATTAACTATTGGACAGCGGACACGATGGTTCGTGAAAATGGAGGCTTAGTTAATCAAATCAAAAGGAAGTTTAAGCTCCCATGACAAACCGAAGAGTCTTCGTGATAATTCTTAATTGGAATAGAAAAGAAGATACTGTCGAATGTCTCAAGAGCATTCGAAAATTACAAATTACAAATTATAAATTACAAATTTTAGTGGTTGATAATGGCTCTACTGACGGGTCAGTCGATGCTTTTAGAAAAATTAAAGATGTTGTTTTGATAGAGAACAAAAAAAATTTGGGTTTTGCAGAGGGGAATAATGTTGGTATTAAGCATGCCATAAAAAACGGCGCCGACTATGTTTTGGTATTAAACAACGACACGATATTGGATAAAGACATGCTTGTTCAATTGATTAAAGCAGCGGAAAAATACAGAGACGGCGGTGTGTTTTGCCCTAAAATATATTTTGCCAAGGGCTTTGAGTTCCACAAAGGTAAATATAAAAAAAGCGACCCAGGAAAAGTTATTTGGGCGGCTGGAGGCCAGATTGATTGGGACAATGTGTATGGCACAAACCGAGGAGTAGATGAAGTGGACCATGGGCAATATGAACGGGTAGAAAAAATAGATTTTGCGTCAGGGGCTTGTGTGCTCTATAGAGTGGATGCTCTAAAAAGAGCCGGTTTGTTCAACGATAGTTATTTTATGTACATTGAGGACTTGGAACTTTCCACAAGAATGGCTAAAAAAGGCTGGAAAACTTATTACATCCCCAAGGCAGTTTTATGGCACAAAGTTGCCCAAAGTAGCGCTATAGGAAGCTCGCTAAACGACTATTTCATAACAAGAAACAGAATGCTCTTTGGGATGAAATACGCACCCCTGAGGGCCAGGTTTGCACTATTAAGAGAGGCCTTAAAGTTTTTACTTTATGGCCGTAACTGGCAAAGAATTGGAGTAATAGATTATATAACCGGAAACCTTTGGAAAGGATCATGGAAGTAAAAATTAGCGCAATAATTATCGCCAAAGATGAGGAGGCAATGTTGCCTGATTGCCTTAAGTCCTTGGATTGGGTAGACGAAATATTGGTTGTAGACACCGGCTCTTTTGATAAAACAGTTGAGATTGCTAAAAGACATAAAGCCAGAGTAGTGGAATATAGAAATGGAAAGAATTATTCGGATTGGAGAAACAAGGGTTTGGAAGAAGCGAAAGGCGAGTGGATTTTTTACGTTGATGCCGACGAGCGCATACCAATAAACCTTGAAAAAGAAATTTCAACGATACTAAAAAACAAAAACAGTTTGAATGCATATGCTGTTGCGAGACGCAATTTTGTTTTAGGGAAGGAATTAAAGCATGGCAGTCTTTATCCTGATTATCAAAAGCGGCTCTTTAAAAAGTCTGCTCTTAAAAATTGGAAAGGCGAGGTTCATGAAGAGCCTGAGTTTATCGGTGAGCTTGGCCATCTAGAAAATCCAATGATTCATTATAAACATGAAACATTTTCCGAAATGGTGAAAAAAACAAATAAGTGGAGTGAGATAGAAGCCAAGCTTATGTTTGATGCCAATCACCCACCAATGAATATTGCTCGGTTTTTATCTGCAATGGGCCGTGAGTTTTGGCAGAGGATGGTAGTTCACAAAGCATTTTTGGACGGAAAAATCGGGCTTATTTATGGGCTTTACCAAGTATTTAGCAGATTTGTGAGTTACGCAAAGCTCTGGGAAATGCAACTGACGAAAAAATGAAAGCAGCAATTTATAATCCTTATCTGGATACACTCGGCGGCGGAGAAAGGTATACCGTTGGAGTTATTCAATCTTTTATAGCCAAAGGTTACAAGGTGTATGTTGAATGGCAGGATAAAGCGATTATTGAAAAGTTGGAAAAACGCTTTGGTGTTTCTCTAAATGGCACCAGTGTAGTCGACAACATCGAAAGAGGGGATGGCTATGACGCTTGTTTTTGGATTTCGGACGGGAGCATCCCCACCCTTCGTGCAAGAAAAAACATTCTGCATTTTCAAGTGCCGTTTACAAACACTAACGGCAAAACACTTATGAATAAGATGAAATTGTTTCGTATCAAGCATGTTGTCGTAAACTCTGAATTTACAAAACGATTCATTGATAGGGAGTATGGTGTTAGCAGCAAAGTGATTTATCCGCCGGTCTCGGTGCGCGAGTTTAAACCAAGACGAAAACAAAACGTAATTTGCTACGTCGGCCGTTTCTCAAACTTAACCCAGCAAAAAAGGCAAGATGTTTTAGTGAGTGTCTTCAAAAAATTTTACAAGCTTAATAAGGATTGGAAATTAGTACTTGCCGGTGGAGTGGAAGTGGGCAACGGTAACTATACTGGAAGTCTCCGTGAGCTAGCTAAAGGGTACCCGATAGAGATTTTAGAGAGCCCTAGTTTTCGCGAGATCAAAGAATTATTGGGAGTTTCGAAGATGTTTTGGTCGGCAGCCGGCTATGGTGTTGATGAGCTTAAGGAGCCCGAAAAGGTGGAGCACTTTGGCATCACAGTAGTTGAAGCAATGGCCGCGAAGGCAGTGCCTTTAGTTTTGGCGAGAGGCGGGCCAAAAGAAATCATCCAGAACGGTAAAAACGGTTTCTTGTGGAGTAAAAAAGACGAGCTTTTGGAATATGCAAACAAACTTGTTGGAGACTACGAGCTAGTTCGTGTTTTGGGTAGGGCTGCAAATGAAGCAAGTGTCAAGTACTCTCAGGACAATTTTATAGCAAATTTTTCAAAATTAATATGAAACGGGAATATATGATTTTACTTTTTATTATGATTGTGGCTTTTGTTTTACGTAGTTTGTATATACGCGAAGGCGCCATAACTTTTACATATGACCAAGCCAGAGACGCATTTGTGGCAAGAGAGATAATAAATGGGGACTTAAAAATTCTCGGCCCTTCTGCCAACTCTTCCGGGCTTTACCATGGGGTAGCATATTTTTATTTTGTCGCATTGGCTTACTTTTTGGGTGGTGGGAGCCCAATAAACGCGAGTTACTTATTGGTAATCTTCAGCTTACTGAGTATTCTTGTTGTTTTTTATTTTGCGAAAAACATTACAGGAAAAGTGGGTGTCGCTCTTCTGGCATCATTATTTTCTGCCGTATCATTCGAGTTTTCACAATATTCAACTTGGCTTTCTAATCCATCGTTGGCAATCGTCACGGTCCCCGCACTTTACTTATCTGTTTGGATGTGGACCCGGAAGCAAGAAAACAAATGGAAATTTTGGGAAGTAGTTGCCGGCCTTACACTAGGGCTTTCAGTTCAAGCGGACGTTTTTCTCTTGTATCATATTGTGCCTGTGGTTGTTTGGCTTTGGCTAAATAAAAATAAGATTAAAATCGTGCAAATCGGAAGGTTTATTGCTTCATCACTCATTGCTTTATCTACTATGATTTTGGTTGAGTTGAAATTTGGATTTCAAGGGGTGAAAGGGGCACTCGCCCTTGCAGGCGGAGGGGAAACAATGGCACAAGGAAAGAGATTTGGTGACTATGTTCTCTTATATCTTAACCAGTTAGGTGATATTTTCGCAAATAATATTTTTCCAATTAATATTTCTTATGGATCGTTAGTAGTATTTGCAATGGTTGTCTGGCTGGTGATTAGTTGGCTAAAGGCGAAAACCAAGGTTGACTTGAGATTGTTTTTGCTTTTATTTATCTTTTCGCACTCACTAGCTCTCCCGTTTGGAGGGGACAGTACACCATATTTAGGAGTGGGAATCGGGGCATCTGTGGCAGTACTTTCGGCTGTTGCTATGGTTGAATTTTCTAATCGAAATAAAATTCTAAGCTATACAATAATTTCGGTGATAATACTTGCCAATATTTTCGCGATAGTAACCAAAAACAACAAAGGTCAGGTAATATTTGCCGTGCAGGGGTCAAAACTCTTGCGTGATGAGCTGAAACTCGTGGACTATACGTATTCCGAAATGAATAGTGAGCCGTTTGCTATTAATTCTCTTACAACTCCGTTGTATTTTAATACCCTTTGGTCTTATCTTTATAGTTGGTACGGCATGGAAAAATATAGCTATGTTCCGACTTGGTACGGCAGAGACCAGACGGGGGCACCCGGTAACTTATTGGCCACAGATAAAATCAACAAAGCCCGTTTTTTCATAAAAGAAACCACGGAGTTTATTCCGTTTCAGTTTGTTGATGAGGCTCAGAATGAAGAGAGCGGAACATCGGAATTAATAGAGGAGCTTGCGTTTAACGGGATTGTTGTTCAAAAAAGAATATTAAAATGAGCAAAAGCATAACAGTGTCTGTTGTAATTCCCAACTGGAATGGGGCTCAGCTTCTGGCTAAGAATTTGCCCAGTGTTCTTAAAGCTAAAGAGAACCTTAAGAACAAAATAGTAGAGGTGATAGTTGTCGATGATGGCTCAGCCGATAACTCAATCGAAATTCTCAAGCAAAGCTTTAAAGATGTGAAGTTGGTTCAACACACGGCAAATCGGGGTTTCTCCGCGGCGGTAAACACCGGTGTTAGGTTTGCAAAGGGTACACACGTTTGCCTTTTAAACACCGACGTGATTCCCTCACACTCTTTTCTGGACTCGGCTATAAATTGTTTCCGCGATGAGAAAGTGTTTGGAATCACTCTTCACGAAGAAGGTTACGGTCCTGCTGTGGGTTATTTTGATGGTTACTTCAAGCATAGTGGAGGTTCAGAGAGCGATGAAATCCAGGAGACTTTTTGGGCCAATGGTGGCTCAAGTATTTTCTCTAAAGCTATTTGGAAGGAGCTAAAAGGACTCGATGGTGAGCTTTATGACCCGTTTTATTGGGAAGATGTTGATTTGGGTTACCGCGCTCGCAAGAGGGGTTACACACTGTTCTGGGTTCCGGAGGCAAAAGTTGTCCACGCTCACGAATCTGTTATTAACCAAAATAACTTCAGGAAAAAATACTTAAACATAATAAAAGAAAGAAATGAACTTCTTTTTATCTGGAAAAACATAACGAGCAAGAGACTTTTTAAGCTTCATCTTAAGGAGCTCTTCAATAGATTAAAGCGGCACCCGGGCTACATCAGAGTTGTTTTCGCAGCAGCTTTGAAATGTGGGCTTGTAAGGAGAAGAAGAAACAGAGAAAAGCTTGAGGCAGTGGTTTCAGATGAGGCGGTTTTTGCAAAATTTTCGTGAGGTTATGAAGTTATCGATAATANTCGTCAACTACAATACCAAANATATAACGCTTGATTGTTTAATATCAATTGATAGATTTCCANTTGATGGAAAGTTTGAAGTAATTGTCGTTGACAACGCTTCAACAGATAATTCCATAGATTCATTCGAAAAACTACGAGTTAAGAATTATAAATTGAAAGTAATCAAAAACGATTACAATTCGGGTTTTTCTAAAGCCAACAATATCGGAATTAAAAGCGCAAGTGGGGAGTATATATTTCTTCTAAATTCGGACACGAGGGTCCTGAAAAACAGTATTAACGAACTTATGGACTTTGCACAAACGCACAAAAATGTTGGCATAGTTGCGCCAAAACTCTTGAATGGAGATAATACCGCCCAGCCGTCGGTGTTTAAGTTACCCACACTTGCCCGGACCATTAGGCAATATTGGCTGGGAGAGGCGAAGCTGACGGATAAATATGTTCCGCAAGATTCCTCTCCCGTGAGTATTGAAGCGGCAGTTGGCGCAGCCCTTCTATTTACGCCGGCTGGTAGAAAAAAGGCCGGGCTATTAGATGAGCGCTATTTTATGTATTTTGAAGATCTGGACTATTGCAGGAAAGCGAGAGCTAAAGGACTTAAGATTTACTATCTGCCAAGTGCAAAAATAATCCATATTCATGGAGCAAGCGGTGTGAGTAGTTTGGCTCAGCGAGATAGATTAATTGCCTCGAGTAAAATTTATCATGGTGTTTTGGGTTATTATCTTTTGACCCTGATTATTAAAATCGGCTCAAAACTTGGCCTCGTCACCAAATGAAAATCCTTCTGATAATTTTAACAATTACATTATTCGTGAGGGTGTTGTATCTCGGAGATAACTTATTTTTCGGATATGAGCAGGGGAGAGACTTTTTAAAGCTCACCGAAATTGCTTCAGGAGACCCGGCTTTAATAGGGCCTAAGACTGATATTGACGGGCTTTTCCATGGTGCTTTTTCGTACTATAGCCTTTTACCATCCTTTATAATTTTCGGTGGCAACCCATATTTGGTCCTACTTTCTTTGATTCTCATTCATGTTGTCTCGGTGTACTTTCTTTATAAATTCGCCAAAGAGCTGAAGGGAAAAAAGTTTGCACTTTTGACCACCTTTGTATATGCAATTTCATACTCATCGGTAGTTTATGCTAGGTGGCTTAGTAACCCAAACTTAGTGCCGGCACTTGCAATATTTTTTCTATACTTTTTGCAAAGGGCAAAAAATAACAAAATGCTATTGGCGTTTGTAGCCCTATTTTGGGCACTTATTTTTCACTTGCAAGTTATTGCATCGTTAATTTTACTATTGCCGGGGGCATATTTTGTCGTCACTAATAAATTATTAACCAAGCGCAATCTCGTGCCCGTGGCCCTAGTTATTATCGGAGTACTAAACACATACTTGATCTTTAATTTCAAAAACGACAATATTCTATTAAATGGTTTAACCAACTACTTGGATGGACCGGCACCAATAGTTCACGATGTCAAATTAGACGAGCTTAACAATGAAATTGTTGATGATTTTTTCCCTCAAAATAGAACCATGGCATTTGTATTGTTTTGGCTGGTGGTTGGAGTAAACATTATTGCAAGCAGACAGGATTTTGGCTCGCGCTTTATTTTAGTCTTGAGTTTTGCTGCGCCTTTTGTGTTTATTCTGCTGGGAGTCTCGCCACTTCGGCATCTTTTTATATTAAATCCTTTATTCACTTCACTGCTCATTGCCAATGCAGCATACTTTCTGTTTTCCAAGAGGCTAGCGGCATTGGCATTAATCACAATATTAATAGCATTTGCTGCTAATTTGACTACTATCTTTGCAAGACTTCCGGAAAGTAACAGGAATTTTATTTATCATGCCCAAAGTACATATCTTTCTGATATGGAAAATCTCGTTGATTATGCTTATAAAGATGCGGGTGGCGCGCAGTTTAGCTACGACTATTTTTCCGTGCCGTATTGGCATAACGATGCTTGGGAGTATATGTTTATGTGGTATGGGCAATGGCGATATGGCTTCCTGCCCGCTAAAAATAGGACAAAGGTGTACTATGTATTTATTGAACCGGATGAAACCCAGCCGAAATATCAGGAAGATTGGTATGCTAAGTTATCCGCGGGAAGTGTGTTGCTTGACGAATATACTTCTGGCAAACTTAAAGTAGAAAAGCGAGGAGAAAAGTGAAAAAGAAAAGTGTAACAATATTTGTTGTCATAATTTTGGTTGCTTCATTTTTGAGGCTTTATAAATTGGATTCGTTCCCGGTTAGTATGTTCGGCGACGAAATGGATGTTGGCTATCAGGCTTACTCTGTTCTTAAAACAGGAAATGATTATTATGGTAATTTTATGCCATTGCATTTTCACTCACTGGCCGAATGGCGTACGCCGCTTTATATCTATTCTGTGGTTCCAACAGTAGCAATTTTTGGAATTTCACCTCTTGGAGTCCGCCTGCCTGCAGCCGTTTTTGGAATATTGGGAATTGTCGCCTTTTACTTTTTAGTCTCAGAGATTTCTAAAAAGTACCTAAATACTGACTACAAACTACTGGCTACTGTCGCAAGCTTCTTGCTTGCGATTAACCCTTGGCATATTCAGTACAGTAGGGCCGCGTTTGAAGTTACTGAGCTATTGTTTTTTCTAATTCTTGGTCTCCTTTTCCTTTTTAGAAGTTTTAAAAATGGCAAATTACTTTGGATTTCGGCTTTAGCCTTCGCACTTACCCCGTGGGTTTATAGCACTGCAAAGTTATTCACTCCACTGCTATTAGCCTTTTTAGTATTTGTTTTTAGGAAGGAAGTTTTTAGACTGCCGCGCAAATATTTAGTCTATGCTGTTTGTGCTTTAGCTCTTGTTGGTGGGCCAATCGCCTATAGCACGGTGTTTGGAGGGGGAGGACAGCGCTTTAGTTATATCAGTGTTTTTAGCGATCCTACAATTGAACACGAAGTTGGAGTTGCAAGGGATATAGACAGCTGGGGAAACTCACTTCCTTCACGCGCTTTACATAATAAGTTTGTTATTTGGTCAGAGGCAATTGCCGGAAATATTCTCCAAAGTTACTCCACAAGTTTTTTGTTTGTTGATGGGGACCTGAATTTGCGTCATTCAATAGAGGATATGGGAATGTTTTATAAGCCTGAATTTTTTGCTTTACTTCTCGGAATTGTTTATTTCTTTAGCAGAAAGGCGGATAGTAAAATAAAATTGTTTTTCCTTTTCTGGCTTGTCGCTGGAGTTTTGCCTTCAGCGATAACGCGCGACGGAGGAAATCATGCTACTCGATTAATCCTTATCCTTCTTCCTCTCGTGTTCCTTATATCAAGTGGTGCGGTGTTTCTTTCAAAAAATCGCGTTATCTTTTTCGCATACTCAATGTTGCTCCTTTTATTTTTTATTATCTATCAACACCAGTACTGGGTTCATAATCCCACTTATTCAGAGCGTTGGTGGCATTACGGTTGGGAAGAAGCGGTGGAGGCTATTAAATCAGTTGAGCAAGACTTTGATAAAGTCGTAATTTCTACCGCGGATGAGCCGCCATGGATATTTTTTGCCGGAGCATATGAATACCCACCCGAAAAATGGCAGGCACAATTTCCATTGGAGCAAAAAGTAACTTTAGAGGGGTTTGGTGAGGTGTCGCACATTGATAAGTTTTATTTCGGGAGCCCTGCCGGCTTACAAATGTATGATTGGGGAAAAGTGCTTGACAAGGAGATGCTCTATTTGGCTTCAATAAAGGAAGTTGGAGTGAACTTAATTCGCGAGCCCGAAAGAACTCCTGGAGACTTGGTGCTTTTAAAGTCGATTGCGTTCCCTTCAGGTGAACCAGCTTTCTACCTGTTTACTGGAAGAAGAAGCGATGAAAATTAATCTTCGATATGTATTTATTGCGGCAATCATCTTTAGATTAATTTTAGCGCCTTTAGCCAACCATCCCGATGTCGGTAACCACATAGATTGGGGGATAAAATTTTGGGAATATGGGGCGAGTAAATTTTATGCTCCGGAAAGTAATGTTTGGGCGTTCACTTGGCCAAACCAGCCCCCGGGAACAATCCTTATTTTTGCAATTATTCGAAAAGTTTATGAGCTGATTTTTGGAATTTTCTGGGGTATAAATGTTGCTGTTCCGGCATTTCCTTCAGGGGTAGTTACTGCAATTGACAAGCATTTATACCTCATACTCCTCAAGTTGCCGGCAATACTCGCAGACCTTGGGATTGCCCACTTGATTCATCAGTTTCTTGCCAAAGGCAAATATTCTAAAGTTGCCAAATTTGGAGCAATATTATTTTTAGTTAATCCGGTTATCTGGTATAACTCATCAGTTTGGGGGCAGACCGACTCAGTCATTAACTTCTTTGTAATTTTGAGTTTGTGGTTGTTGTTTAGGAATAAGCCTGTGCTTGCCACATTGAGTTTTGCTGTCAGCTTGTATATAAAAGTTTCACTGGTTATTTTTATTCCGATATTCTTGATTTTGTTTATTAAGAAATTTTCAGTAAAACAAGCCATTGTTTCACTAGTGCCCCCTTTGGCGGTTTTTGCTCTGCCAACCCTCCTTTTCTCTTTCCCCCACGAGCCGTTTTCATGGCTTTTGGAAATTTATAAAGTAAAGGTGTTAACAAATCAGCTTCAGGTGATAACCGCAAATGCCTTTAATTTTTGGGGCATTTTTGAAGGACTTGCCCAGCGGCCTCACAGCCTCTCCCTCGGGCCGGTTAGTTACCAGACGTGGGGATTGGCCGCTTTTTTATTAGGTTATATACCACTTTTATATTGGTTGTGGAAAAATCCCAAAGCTAAAACTGCAATATGGGTATTGGCGCTTGCCTCTTTTGGCTCTTTCATGTTTTTGACCAACATGCACGAGCGCTACCTCTACCCGCTGTTTCCTTACTTAACAATTCTTACCGCCATGAGTCCAAGACTGCTACCGCTTTACGCGGGCATCAGCGGTGTTAGTTTAATTAATCTTTATAATCTCTGGTTTGTGCCGAGGTTTGAGTTTATCGTTATCTTGCTTTCAGCTGGAAAGGGNGTGGCTGTCAAGCTTTTGTCGGCTGTCAATACCGCACTTTTTCTAATTATATATCAAAACTTTTTAAAGGCGCGCCAAAAACGTATAATTAGTTAATGAGGAACTGGAAACTCGTAGTTGTTGTGTTGTTGGCGTTTTTATTGAGGTTTGTAAATTTAGCTTCGTATCCAGCCGGTTTTTCCGCCGATGAGGTGAATCAAGGCTATACAGCCTATTCAATTTTGAAAACGGGCAAGGATGAGTGGGGTGAGCCCTTTCCTGTTGCCCCGCGCTCCTACGGTGATTACCGCGCACCACTTTACACTTATTTGACAGTTCCCTCAGTTGGCATTTTTGGCTTAAATGAATTCGCGACCCGCCTGCCGGCTGTAATTTTCGGCACCTTGTCAGTTGCAGTTGTTTATTTTCTGGTGCGTGAGTTATTTAAGGAAAAGGGCGAAAAATTGGCAGTCATTGCATCATCTTTGCTTGCGATTTCCCCATGGCATGTTGCCTTGTCCCGGGGAGCATTTGAGCCCAATTTACCGACTTTGATTATTCCTCTTGGAGTTTTGTTCTTTTTGAAAGGCAGAAAGCAAAAAAATTATATGTTAGCTGCAGCTCTTAGTTTGGGCTTAGGGCTATTTTCTTACTATTCATTCAGGCTGCTTTTCCCCGGAATTTTATTTCTACTCTACATTTGTTTCAGGTCAAATATTCTCAGGTATAAATTGCCTCTTGTAGTACTTGGCCTGTTCACTGCGATTGCCATCTACACTATGTTTGTAGGCGCATCTTCGCGCCTGCTGGATGTGTCTATTGCAGGGGAGTCCTCGTGGCACGCTGTTTCTGAGGCCCGGTATAATGCGGTTTTAATGGGTCTTCCCGATTTGCTAGCGAGGGTGTTTAACAATAAATTAACTTATTTGGCGAGTTTGTTTACCAAAAATTATTTAAGTTATTTTTCTCCTCAGTTTTTATTTACCAGTGGAGCAGGGGAGGCGACATATGGCATGGCTCCTGGGATGGGACTCATGTACCCACTTGAACTCCTGTTTATAGCTGCTGCATTAGTTCACACAATAGTTGGTAAGCTTTACAAAAAAACTTCTATAAAATTAACTTTTGCGATGCTCATTATTGCGCCCATTCCGGCGGCGCTAGCCACGGGGCCCGGGATGGCCGCGAACAGGGCAGCGGTCATGTTACCATGGCTCACGATTATTTCAGCAATCGGGATTTATGCAATCTTGAAAACTTTTTCTAAAAAATATATAGCCGTTTCCGTACTCCTCTATTTTATTGTTTCTCTGGTCTTTTTTTTGGAAAGTTATTATTACCACTCACCCCGTGACAACGCTCGATCTATGAGCTATGGCTGGCGGCAAGCTTCGGAGTACATAAGAAATGTTTACGATTCATACGACAAGATTGTTGTAAGTGGAAATTTTTCAGAGCCACAGATGTTTGCAGCTTTTTTCATGGAAATTAATCCAGGAGTTGTTCAAGCCCAGTCCCTAGATTGGCTAAGGTACGAATCTCAGGGGCTCAAATTTGTTGATCAATTGGGTGAATATAAATTGGATAAATTTGTTTTTAAGGGTATTGATAAAAGTGTTGATACTAAGACTCCAAATACGCTAATCATGGGCAGGCCTGAAGATTTTATTGGCGTTACACCCGATCATGTTATTAACTATCCGGACGGCGAGGCAGCTATTTATTTTGTTTCTTCGCGCGAAGTCTATGCAAAAGAAATATAACCACTATCTCTTGTTATTGATTTTACTGTTCAGTTTTTTTATCCGCATATGGAAAATCGATGCTGCCCCGGCTTCGCTTAATTGGGATGAAGTGAGCCATGGCTTTAACGCCTATTCTATTCTCACAACAGGAAAGGATGAGTGGAGCGAGAGTTTCCCTGCAATCTTTCGAGCATACGGCGACTACAAGCTTCCGGTTTATGTTAACTTAGTTGCGATTTCTGAAAGTCTGTTTGGTCTTAACCCGTTTTCGGTGAGACTGCCTTCGATATTGGCCGGTTGCATCACAGTTTTGTTTTCTTATCTTTTGGTGAAAAAACTATTTAAAAAAGAAGAAATTGCACTTCTTACAGCGCTTTTGGTAGCTATTGAACCCTGGAACCTGTTTTTGTCGCGCGCCGCGCTCGAAGCAAATGTTGCACTGGCATTGATTGTCTCTGGAGTATATTTTTTGTTATCAGGATTAGAAAAGAAAAATTGTTCTCTACTTTTGGGAATAGCATTGTTTGGCTTATCAGTCTGGACTTATAACTCTGCTCGTATTTTTATTCCTTTGTTGTTAATCGCTTTAACGTTAATTCATAAAACTGAATTCTATAAGATCGTAAAAAGTAGTAAATCCCTTGCTACATTCTACATGCTACTTGCTATTGTATTTTTAGTGCCAATGTTCATTCAAGTCAGTAGTGGAGTCGGATTGGCTAGATATGAAAGTGTTCAAATCTTAAACGACACCGCGATTGGCAGAATCGGGGAGTTAAGAAGTAATCTTAGTTTTGATGAGTCTGTAGAGAGATTGTTGTTTAATAAAGCTACATACTTTGCTGGCCAGTTTACGGTAAATTATTTAAAGCACTTCTCACCGGAATTTTTGTACTTAAAGGGCGGCGACAATTATCAGTTTAATATCCCGAATATTGGCCTTTTATATCTTGTGAATGCACCGTTTTTAGTTTTGGGTATTTGGAGACTTTTCAAACAGCATGGAGGAAAAAAGTACGGCAAATTAATTATTGCATGGCTTCTTATTGCACCAGTGGCTTCCAGTCTTACCGAGGGGGCTCCCCATACTTTACGGAGTATTGTGATGCTCCCAATTCCCATGATACTCACTGCCTTGGGTGCATCGTACGTCTTTAGTAGACTGGCAAAGTTTAGGTGGCTCTTTGTTGTTTTTGCGCTCCTGCTATTTGTGAGCTTTGCAGACTATTTTAATATTTATTTGAGTAGCTACAGAGTTAATTATTCATGGGTCTGGCAATATGGGTACAGGCAAGCTGTTGACTTTATAAAAACGAATTACAATAAATATGAAAAGATAGTTATTACTAAAAAATATGGCGAGCCGCACGAGTTCGTACTCTTTTACTGGCCTTGGGACCCTTCTCGCTTCCAAAATCAGGACAAGACCAGGTATTACCAGTCAAATTGGTATTGGGTGGATAAGTTCGATAAATTCTATTTTGTGAATGATTGGGATATTCCAAAGGTTGGTTCAGAGTTTGCACTGGAAAGTGGTGGCACCTTTGATTGCGCCAGTTGTTTACTTGTGACAAGTCCTGGGAATGCGCCTGAAAACTGGAAGAAAATTGAGACGATAAATTTTTTAGACGGTAAAATCGCTTTTGAAATATATGAACACTAACCGTTGGTTATTAGTTGTTATTTTAGTGTTAGCCGCAGTTTTGAGACTATGGCAATTGGGCGAGTATCCGATTCGCTTGACCAATGATGAAGCTGCGATTGGCTATAACGCATATTCGATTTTAAAAACCGGCAAAGATGAACATGGAGCGGTATTGCCGGTTATTTTTAAATCGTTTGGTGACTGGAAGCCGGGACTTTATATTTATCTTACTGTGCCGTCGGTAGCAGTTTTTGGACTTTCAGAATTTTCAGTAAGATTGCCCTCGGCGCTGTTGGGAGTTCTGACGATACTATTGATTTATGAGTTGGCCAAAGAACTTTTTGATAAAAAGGTGGCCATATTTTCAGCCTTTTCACTTGCAGTGTTGCCTTGGCATATTCATTTTTCCAGAGGTGCCTGGGAGGCAAACTTGGCGTTAACTTTGTTGGTGGCCGGGACTTTGTTCTTTTTCAAGTCCTTTAAAAGTAAAAAAAATATTATCCTGTCTGCACTCTTTTTTGCCTTCTCCCTATGGGCATATCAGAGTGCCAAGTTGGCGAGCCTGATAGTTTTGATAGGTTTGGGCATCTTCTACTATAAAGAAATTCTGAAGCTTGATAGAAAAAATCTTATCATATCGGCTGTTCTTGGAATATTGATCTCTTTGCCAATTATAACCTCATTATTTACTGGTAAGACGGGAAGAGTGGAAGTAATGAGTGTTTTTTCCTATACACGCCCTCTGGAATATATCGAGAGTACTATCTTTGAGCAAGAAAATATTACGAGCCAGGACCCGGTTTATATTTTGTTTCATACAGAAGCCTTAAACCTTTTTAGAGGTGTAGCGGGAAGGTATTTAAACTACATTAGCGGCGATTTTTTATTTTTCAAGGGAGACTGGGCAAACCCCCGGCACACCTCTGTGGATATGGGCTATTTGTTGTTCGTTAGTGTCGTTCCTCTTTTGCTTGGGCTTTATGTATTGTTTAAGTCAAAAGTTACTAAGGAAATCGGATTTGTGTTATTTTTGCTCGCTTTATCGCAAATACCTGCGGCCTTAACCCGGGACAGCGCGCATGGAGTGAGGTCTTTAGGAATGATTCTGCCCGTGTGCATTATATTGGGCTTGGGGTTAGCTAGACTGTATGATTTTATACTGAAGCAAAAGCGTATCGTTGGTTTGACTATAATATCCTTAACGTTTGCAGCGTATTTGTATAGTATGTGCCTTTACCTCGATGCTTACTTCGTTCAGAATAAGTATTCTGAACCCAAAGATTATTTTTACGGCTATAAGCAAGTGGTCGAAAGAGTTTTTGAGAGGGAAAAAGACTACAAAAGAATTATTTTTTCCCAGAGTTATGACCAGCCGTATATGTTCTTTTTATTTTATGGAGTAGGGCACGATGCTCGGTTCGCGCCAGAGGTGTTTCAAGGAAACACCACTTTTCAGGAAAGTCCAAGCGGCGACGTCGGCCTAATAACTCATCTGGGTGGTATTGAATTTATGCCGACTAATTGGTATGAAGACCGTGGTGAAGAAAATACATTGTTTATAGGCCGACAAGAAGACTTTCCCCAAAGTGACATTGCGAGCGGTGAGTTTAATGTGGAATATATTAATTACCCGGATGATAAACCAGCCTTTGTATTATTAGACAGAAAATGAAATTCCTTAATAAAAACACTCTATTAATTTTGATATTGGCTCTTGCCGCGGTGTTGCGGTTTTATAAACTTGACACCTACCCGGCGTTAAATGCGGATGAGGCGGCAATTAGTTATAACGTTTATTCATTAATTCAAACGGGCCAAGACGAGCACGGCAATCCCTGGCCAATTCACTTCCAGTCATTTAATGATTACAAGCCGGGCGGATATTTTTACATTGTTCTGCCGTTTGTATGGGCGTTCGGCTTAAATGAATGGAGTGTCAGGCTGCCAGGGGCAATATTTGGAGTACTGACTGTACTATTTGTTTATCTTCTTGTGAAGGAATTGCAAAAATGGCAGCAATTTAAAATTTTAAATTATAAATTTGAAATTATAGCTAGCTTCTTGCTAGCTATTTCTCCTTGGCATATCCATTTTTCCCGCGGAGGCTGGGAAGTAAATGCCGCGACTTTCTTTATTGTTGTCGGCGTATATTTCTTTTTGCGGGCAATTCGCAATAACAAATATTTTGCTTTGAGCGCAATATTTTTTGTCCTGAGTTTATACACTTACCATGCGGCGCGAATAGTAACCCCGCTTCTCGGGGTGGTACTTTTGATTATCTACAGGAAGGACTTATTTTCAAGTGCCAATCGAAAGCTATTTTTGGGTTCAGTGATTTTAGGCGCTGTTCTTTTGGTTCCACTACTCACTAGTTTTGTTGGTGAAGCAAGCGCTCGAGCTTCAGGTGTGAGCATATTCTCTGACCGTGGATATATCGACAGGATAGAGGAAAAGCGAGCCAGGCACGAAGACCCTTTTTCGGTTCTCAATAGAATTCTTTATAATAAACCAAAAGAACTCGCCATTGAATTCAGCAAGAATTATTTCGAACATTTCAAAGGGGAATTTTTGTTTATATCTGGAGATGACATCGAGCGTAATAAAGTGCCGGAGTTGGGACAACTATATTTATGGCAATTTCCGATTCTGATTATTGCCTTGTATGCTATAAGCAAAAAAAGTAAGGGGTGGGGTTTGGTTTTGGCTTGGCTTGTTATTTCTCCAATTCCCGCGGCGCTGACTTTTCAGTCACCTCACGCACTTCGCGCTCAAAGCATGATTATCCCCCTAACTATTTTATCTGCATATGGTCTGACTGTCATACTGAAATTTTTAAATGAAAATATTCGCAAGAGAGGCATACTTACTACATGCTATATACTACTTACTACAGTATTAGGTTGGAGTTTTGCCCACTATCTTCACCAATATTATGTTCACATGGCAAAAACGTATCCCTATTCCTCTCAATATGGGGTAAAAGAATTGGTGGAATATATGAACGAAAACGTAAACAACACTGAACCAATAGTGGTCACAACAAGATATGATCAGCCTTATATTTTATTCCTTTTTTACACTAAATTTGACCCTAAGCAGTTTCAAGGGCATCATATACTTACCGCACGAGATAAATATGGTTTCTCGACGGTACCTGCTTTTAATAATTACATTTTTAAGTCTATTAACTATAAAGATGAGGACAGAGATAAGTTCCCCGGCGCGATATTAGTGGGGACAGATGAGGAGATTCCGGACGCGGCTAATGTAATTAAGAATATTTATGGGAGCAATAATTATTTATATTTTCAAGTAGTTGCTAACTAGCATGACTAAACTTTCTGTGGTCCTTGCGACAAAAAATGAACAAGAAAATATTGGGCGGTGCCTTAAGTCGGTTAGAAGTATTGCCAATGAAATAATCGTGTTTGATGAGTATTCAACTGATAAAACTCGCGAGATTGCGAAGAGCTTCGGCGCAAGAGTTTTTAAAGTTTCTCATGAGCCGATATTTCATATTACCAAACAGAAGGCAATTGATAAGGCCACCGGAGATTGGATTCTTCAGTTAGACGCGGACGAAGTAGTGACTCCTGAGTTGGCCAATGAAATAAAAGAAGTCTTAAGGATGTCCGATAGTGAGATCCTGAAACGAAAAGTGCCAGAGCTATTTATGCGGCACCAGAGGCTATTAGAAAGAGAGGGAAGCTTGCCCCAAGCGAAGTCCCGCCAAGCGGGACGAAGTGGGGTTGTGGCATTTTTTATTCCAAGACGCAATATGTTTCTGGGAAAACCCTTAATTCATGCAGGAGTTTACCCCGATCCTTCAATTAGATTGATTAAAAGAGGTAAGGCAAGGCTTCCCGGCAAGTCAGTCCACGAGATAATGGAGGTTGATGGGCAAGTTTCGTGGCTCGTGAACGATATGTTGCACTACGACTCCCCCACTTTAGAGAGGTATTTAAATAGATTGAACAGGTATACTGATTTGCATGCAGAGGAGCTGAAAAGCAAAAAAGTAAAATTAAATTTCTTTAGTCTATTGAACTACTCTTTCGTTAAACCTACGATTGTTTTCTTTAAGTTGTATTTTCGGCACAGGGGATACCTGGATGGCATGAGAGGCTTTGTGTGGTGTCTGTTTTCTAGTCTGCATTTCCCGATTGCTTATTTTAAATATTATTCCAATGAAAAAAATCGCAGTTGACACACTACCTTTGGTTTCGGGGCATGCGGCACGGGGAATGGGTGTGTATGTCCGAAACCTCCTAAAGCACTTGAACAAAAAAGTAGACAGTTTCTTGTTTTTGGAAAACATGGATAAGCTTCACGATTACGACGTTATCCATTACCCATACTTTGATCTTTTCTATCACACTTTGCCGATTGCGAAACAGGCAAAAACTGTTGTGACCATTCCGGATGTGACACCGCTTTTGTACCCCAAGTACTATCCACCGGGCTTAAAAGGGAGTATTAATTTCATCTTTCAGAAAATTGCTTTGAGAAATATAAATGCGGTGATTACCATATCCGAAACTTCAAAAAAAGATATTGTTCGTTTTCTTAATATTTCAGCCGACAGAGTATTTGTAACCAAGTTGGCAAGTAATTTTAAAATAGTTAAGAAACCCGAGCAGTTTATATCTAAAGTTAAGTTACGATATAAATTACCAGATGAGTTTGTTTTATATATTGGGGATGTAAATTGGAATAAAAACCTGCTTCGATTGATTAAAGCGGTTAAAAAAATAAATAGAACACTTGTGATAGTGGGTAAGAGTGCAGTGAACATAGATTACGATAAAAATCACATTGAAAATGCTCCTTTGCGGGAGATTCAGGAAAAATATGGGAAAGATAAAGAAGTCATGAGGCTTGGTTTTGTGCCGGACGAAGATTTAAATGCAATTTGGCAATTGGCCACGGTTTACTGCATGCCTTCTTTATATGAAGGTTTCGGGCTTTCAGTAGTTGAGGCCATGGATGCGGGAGTGCCCTTGGTGTGCTCAAGAACTCAAGCTCTAGTGGAAGTTGCAGGTGACGCGGCCGAGTATTTTGATCCGTATTCTGTGGATGATATTGCGAGAAAACTTGCGAAAGTTATTTCAGATAAACAGCTACAAAAGGAACTTGTTTTAAAAGGTAAAAGTATGGCAAAAGATTATTCCTGGCAAAAAACCGCAAAACAAACTTTAGAAGTATATGAAAGCTTACGCTAAGAAAGTCATTACCAATCCTTTATTTTCCGGCAGCGCCATAATGGTTTTTGGAAGCAATTTGGGAAACTTCTTTGCCTATATTTATCATTTTGTCATCGGGCGGTTACTTTCTCCCGCAGAATATGGAGAAGTTGGTGCGATATTATCATTCTTAGGATTGTTATCTGTTCTGATCTCTTTCATGGGTCTTGTCATTGTAAAATTTGTATCTTCCGCAAAAGAGAACGAGCTAGATGGTGTATTTTCCTGGTTTTATAAGGCAAGTGTAAAATTTGCAATCCTTGTTGCAGTGTTAATCATGCTTATGAGCCCATTAATTTCACAATTTTTACATATAGACATTTTAATCATTGCCTTGATGGGACCTATTTTTTTGATTTCCACTTTAACTTTTATATTAAAATCTTTTCTGCAGGGGCTGCTACGATTTAAAATTCTGGTTATTTCAACCAATATTCAAATTATTATGAGATTGTTGTCAGGGGCAATGCTGATACTGTTGGGCTTTTCTGTGTTTGGGGCAATAATGGGTTACCTTTTGGCCGGCCTTATAGACTTCTTTTTTGTAAGGTGGATATTAAAGGAGTTTAGGACTAAGAAAGCAAAAAATTTGTTCAAAAAAAACCGAGAGGTGTTTCTCTATGCCATCCCCATATTTATTTCGTCGTTCTTTACTTACGCTCTCATTTCTATTGATGTGATTGTAGTTAAACACTACTTTTCGGCAGATGATGCAGGAGTCTATATTGTGTTGTCTACCCTAAGTCGCATAGTCTTTTTTGCGGTAGCACCAATTTCCGGTGTGATGTTTCCCATAATTGCAAAAAGAAAAGCTTCCGGCCTTGCTTATAAGTCTGTCTTTAGACTGAGTGTTTTATTATCTTCCGCAGTGATTGTTGGACTATTAATAATTTACAAACTGCTCCCGACTTTGGTTGTTGGCATACTTTATGGACCAGGGCGTTATTCAGAAGCATATCCACTTCTTCCATGGGCAGGGCTTTTTGTCGCTCTTTTTGCATTGGCATCATTGGTAACAAATTATTGTCTTTCTTTGAATATGACCAAAGTGGTTGTCTTGTTGCCTTTTGCTCTCTTGACCCAGATTATTGGCTTTGTTTTGTTCCACGAGACGCTAATGAGTATCATACTTGTGTCAATCGTAGCAACCGGGGCCTTACTGCTTACGCTGTTAGGAAGAATTGCTTATGAGAGGGAAATCTGAGAACATAAAAATTTCTGTAATCATGCCGGCATACAAGACAGAGAAGGTAATCAAAGAGTCATTGCTTCGTGCTAAAGATGTGCTAGAAGGAATGGGCTATGATTATGAAATAATTTGTGTGGTTGATGGCAGGCTCGACAAAACTTGGGAGGTCGGGAAGAAAATGGCAAAGAAATATTCAAGGAAAATTAAGGTAGTTGGTTATAAAAACAACTTGGGCAAAGGACATGCGGTTCGCTATGGTATGGCTAGAAGCAGTGGCGATATTGTTGGATTTCTAGATGTTGGTTTGGATTTAAAAACCGAAAGTCTCAAAATGCTGCTTTCCCACTTTGAATGGTATGAGGCAGATATTATCGTTGGTTCTAAACGCCATCCGGTATCTAAGGTTACATATCCCTGGCAGAGAAAAATAATGTCTTACGCTTATCAGTTGTTGGTGCGAGTTCTTTTCGGCTTGAAAATAAAAGACACGCAAGTGGGTATGAAGTTTTTCAGGAGAGAAGTTTTAGAGCGCACTCTGCCCAGGCTTTTGGTTAAAACCTTTGCGTTTGATGTTGAAATGTTGGCTGTTGCAAATTACCTTGGTTTTACCAGAATTTACGAAGCCCCAATCGATTTAAAGATGGACTTTAAATCTTCAAGTATTGTATCGAAGGGCTTTGCAAACACAATATTTCTGATGCTAATGGACACACTAGCCGTCTTTTATAGACTTAGAATACTCGATTATTACAACACTAAAAACAAAAAAAATTGGATTACTTCTGATCATCTGACAATCAAGAACTCCATATGAAGAAGTTGGTAATTGCTGTTTTTACGGCGATTAGCATAGCTCTACTTATAGTAAAAGTTGCTAGCGCTCAAGAAAATAAATTTATAACAGTTGTGAATCCTGTGCGTGTTGCGCCTTATACCGCCGCAGTTTCAGAGAATCTTGCCGCACAGTATAAACTCACCGGTGGATTGGGAATCCCAGCAACTTGGCTTGTAACCTATGATGTATTGGAAGACGAAAGTGCAGTTAACGTATTATTGAATTTCGACAAGTCCCATGAAATTGGTTTATTTCTTGAAGTTACCAAGGGACTTGCTGCCGACTCGGGCATATCATACCCGGAAGGTGCATGGCATTTTTCGAACATTGTATTTCTAAGCGGTTATATTCAGGACGAGAGAGTTAAATTAATAGACACTCTTTTTGAGAAATACTACGAGATTTTTGGCACTTATCCGAAATCAGTAGGCTCATGGTGGACGGATAGTTTCTCACTAAAATATATACATGAGAAATATGGGGTGATAGCAAACTTGACTGTAGCCGACCAGTTTTCAACTGATAGATATCAGGTTTGGGGGCAGTATTGGGCAATGCCATATTACCCCTCGAAATTTCATTCTGCGATTCCAGCTTCCAGCACTGAGAATAGGCTTCCGGTAGTTATGCTTCAATGGGCGCCGCGCGACCCGATAAGTGGTTATTACAGTAGTCTTTATAGTACACAGGATTATTATACCGGGGAAGTAGATGGGGATATTTCTTATTTTAAAAAGCTAATGTCGCTTTACTTGAACGAGGCTGGTGAATTCGGCCAAGTGACCATAGGCTTAGAGGGGGATTTAACTCCAGATGTATATAGTGGTCTCTATAAAACGTGGCTCGAAACTGCCAAGGAGTTTGTTGATAGCGGAGAGACAAGGACTATAACCATGAGTGGTTTCAGTGACTGGTATCGTGCTAATTATCCCATACTATCCCCGGCGCATCTTATTTATGCTAAGGATTTGCTTGGTAAAAACAGAGAAATTATTTGGTACCAGAATCCAAAATATAGGGTAGCGATCCTGTCGGATAACAAAGTTAATGAAATAAAAATATTTGACCTAAGAATTTATTTGGAGGGCTTTTATGAACCATATTATCACTGGCCAAACAGAAGTTTTGATTTGGCTATCAATGTGCCTTCTGTTTATGATGAAGTGAGTAATGAGCAAAGTGTGCTGGTACTTAGAAACGACAGTTTTAAAAATATTTCCAGAGAATCAGGCGAAGTAGTAGTTGAGCTGTCGTCCAGAAAAAAAATTAATTTACATGATGATAAGCCTGAGATCGTTAATGAAGATGGCTCGGTAGTTCAATTGATTAAACCAGTAAACTTGGACGCTTACAGCTTTCGCGACTTAACTCCCGAGGCTAGTCATTTAGTAAAATCCAAAAAGTTATTGCTGGGTCTTGTATTAGTTATGATTATAATTGTTTATTTATTGTATAGACTTAGGTCTAAGAAGATATTGGTATTCATCCTGTCAATAGTCGTTGCCTTGGGTGTTTATTTATACTTTAATAATACGGAAGAATATTTGGTTAGCCAAGCTGAAATGGATGTTTTGAGAAAACTAAGCGAAGAGAAAGGAAAAGCGGTGCTTGTGTACGATAAGGAATGCCTTCAATGTGAGTGGTATGGGGATGTAAAACCAGCGGTTTTTGCAAATAAAAGAAAATATGTGGAAAAGCTCAGCGGGCATAAGGTAGTATTGAATAAGGCCTTTTTTGAAGAAAAGGATCTAGAGAAAGCTAAAAGCGCATTTACCAAACTTAAAATCGATTANATTTATTTAGTAAGCTACGGATATTATATNGAGAANTTGCCGGTGTCTCCTGGAGATATAAANGTAGAGAAAGTTTACGCTAACGCTAACGCCGAGCTTTGGAGAGTAAAAAATGATTAATGATTTTTTTCTTGCCTTTACTAACTCAGTTCAGAGTGGTCTATTTCTAGACGAAATATTGCATGGAGTCGTTACCCTTCCGTTCGTAGCTTTTCTATATTACAAAACCAAATCAATAAAATATTCTCTGATTCCGCTTGCAGTTACATATTTAATAGATATGGACCATTGGGTAGATTATTTCTTGTTTTATGGAGCAAATCCAAGTCTCGCTCGATTTGTATCCGGAACTTATTTTGAAGTAACCAAGCGAGCCATTGTTCCCCTGCATGCTTGGGAATGGTTATTAGGAATAATTGCGCTTTCACTGGAGCAAAAAAAATGGCAAAGCATTTATGTTGCCGTGGCGTTGGGAATGCTGGCTCATTTCTTGTGGGATAGTCACACGATTGGGAATCCGATTTTTTATTCGATCCTTTACCGGATTTACTATGGATTTATAATTATTACATGAATATTTTGATCTTGTCCTGGAGGGGACTAGGCCACCCAAATGCAGGTGGGGCAGAGGCTGCAACTTATGAACATGTAAGGGCTTAGATTAGTGCTGGGCACAATGTTACTCTTTTTACAGCTTATTTTGAATGCTCAATATGCGTCAGTTTTATAGAAAGTTTCATATGAAGAGAGATAAAAAGCAAAAAATAGCCTTTATAACAGGAGTCACGGGGCAAGACGGNTCATATTTAGCCGAACTTCTTCTTCGCAAAAATTATGAAGTGCACGGAATGGTAAGAAGAAGCAGCACATTTAACACCACTAGAATTGATCACCTTTACAAAGACCCGCATAAAAAAGGTGTTAATCTTTTTCTTCATTATGGAGATGTAACAGATTCAAATACTGTTTATAAGCTTTTGGGGGAAATTAGACCAGATGAAATTTACAATCTTGCGGCGCAGAGCCATGTCCGGGTTAGTTTCGACCTGCCTGAATATACTGTGAACACCGTAGCTATCGGAACGCTCCGATTACTTGAGGTTATTCGAGATCTGAAATTAGAATCCAGATTTTATCAAGCTTCCAGTAGCGAGATGTTTGGGGACGCTAAGCCACCTCAAAGTGAATGGACACCCTTTCAGCCAAGAAGTCCTTATGCGGCGGCAAAAGTATTAGCCCATCAGCTGGTTGGTGTTTATAGAGATGCATATGGAATTTTTGCATGCGGCGGGATACTTTTTAATCATGAGTCTCCGCGGCGAGGCGAGACTTTTTTAACGAGAAAAGTAACTTTGGGAGTTGCTAATATCTTGGCAAAGAAGCAGGATAAGCTTTATCTTGGAAACATGGATGCAAAGCGCGACTGGGGTTTTGCACCAGAATACGTTCGCGCCATGTGGATGATGATGCAGAAAAAGAAAGCAGATGATTTTGTGATCGCAACTGGAGAAAGCCACAGCGTTTCCGAATTTGTGGAACTGGCATTTGGTCTAGTGGGGTTAAATTGGAAGAGATTTGTAAAAATTGACCAAAAATATTTTCGCCCAACTGAAGTGGATTTTTTACAAGGAGATTTTTCTAAAGCTAAAAAGATATTAGGGTGGAAACCGAAGGTAAAATTTGAGGAACTTGTGAAAATAATGCTAAACTCAGATCTGAAAAAAGTAGGACTGTCTTTGAAAATAAACTAATGAATTTAACAAGGAAAAAGATTTTAGTAACTGGTGCTCGAGGTTTTTTGGGGATTTGTGTTGTTAAAAAACTGGTAGAAATAGGCGCGCCAAGCAAAAATATAAGGACATACAGCTCTAGGGAGCTTGATTTAAGAGTAAAAGAAAATTGTGAAAAAGCGGTTCTTGGCGTTGACGTAGTAATTCATTTAGCGGCAAAAGTCGGTGGAATCGGCTTTAATCGCGCTAGACCTGGGGAACTTTATTATGATAATGCAATAATGGGGATCCAGCTAATGGAAGCGGCGCGCCTTGCTGGCGTGGAAAAGTTTGTAGCTGTGGGAACAATTTGCGCTTATCCAAAATTTACCCCCGTTCCTTTTAGAGAGATAGATTTGTGGAACGGTTATCCAGAAGAAACAAATGCTCCATACGGACTGGCAAAAAAGATGATGTTAGTACAGGCACAAGCATATAGACAACAATACGGCTTTAATGCAATCTACCTATTACCTGTCAATCTTTATGGTCCTGGGGAAAACATAAATCCAGAAAGCGCGCACGTACTTCCTGATTTAATTAGAAAAATGCGTAACGCAAAGAAAAAAAATAAATCGGAAGTAGTTTTATGGGGGACAGGACGGGCTACGCGAGAATTCTTATACGTGGATGATGCAGCAGAAGCAATAGTGAAGGCAGTACAAAAATATGACAAAGGCGAACCGGTAAACATTGGCACAGGCTTTGAGATTTCTATCCGCGATTTGGCTGGCGAGATCAAACGCCTTATTGGCTACCAGGGAACGATTGTTTGGGACAAAACAAAGCCGGATGGCCAGCCGAGACGAATGCTTGACACATCAAAGGCCGAAGCTGAATTTGACTTTAAAGCAATGACTTCATTTAAAGAAGGGCTTAGGAGAACAATAGAGTGGCATTTAGAAGAGGTCGCTGACTACGATCGCTAATTTGATTTGGGATGTTACACCGTCGGAAGCGTTGTGTTTTACTCGATTATCAATAGGGCACTTGGGGATTTTGTGTTTATTTCTTAGAAAAATAAAGATTCAAGCTTCTCTGGCTAAGGTCAACTTTGTGGTAGGGTTTAAGACCGGTATGGTCTATAAAATAGGTTTTGTATTCAAGCTTTTTTAAAAATTTAACAAGTTGTTCTTCGGTAGACCCTGCGATTTTGAGATAATCGTTGACCACTTCTACCAAAAGATCTGGCGCATCCCTTTTTGACAATGTCCTGATAGCTCCTTCTAAGACCATCATCTCAGCACACTCCACATCAATCTTGATTAAATCAATTTTTGAGATTTTCTTATCTTTAACATAGCGATCTAAAGTTGTAGTCCTTACTTTGACAGGTTGTGAATTTTTATTGATGGCATTCGCATGTTTTTCAAAAAAAGAGCTTATATTGTCGGCGGGGAAGAAGCTGCTATAACCGTTTTTATTAGAAACCGCAATCTTTTCCGCTGTGATATTGTCAATCTTATTAAGATCGATATTTCTGATCAGCCTTTTGTAAAATTTGGGGTAAGGCTCGAATGCAAAAACTTTGCCACTTCTTCCTACAAATTTTGCCGCCAAAAGACTATGCCAGCCGTCGATATATGTTCCAATATCGATGAACACATCACCTTTCTTGAGTTTCTTTTTAATTAATTCGGTTTCTATGGGGTTAATTGAGCCAAAGTACATTAAACCCAAGAGAGATGCTTCCTTGGGAGTTAACAAGAGCTTGAGACCTTCACTTGAGCTAAAGACGCATACATTGTTTATATTTTTGTAAACTATCTTTAAGAAATACGTACCAATTACTCCATTGGCCCATAACGAGCTTCTTTCGGCACCGAGTATTTTATAGGCTAAGAGTGCAAGTTTTCTAAATAAATACACTGTAAAATGATAAACTACGTGAGGCATTAGTACAATGAACATTCTTATATTGTCTTGGAGAGGACCAGGTCATCCCTCTGCGGGAGGGGCGGAAACGGCAACTTTTGAACATGCAAAAGCCTGGGTTAATGCTGGATACAGTGTTACTCTTTTTACATCACTATACAAGGAAGCGAAAAAACGTGAGATATTGGGCGGAGTAAATATTTTACGAAGTGGCGGGCAAACCTTTGGAGTAAAAATAAATGCTTTCTATTGGTTTCTTTTCGTGAGCCATCCTAAATTTGATTTAGTGCTTGATGAGTTTCACGGTATTCCATTTTTCACTCCGCTTTACACGAGGGTAAAGAAATTGGGTTGGATTCACGAAGTAGCGAAAGAGGTTTGGTGGTTTAACCCCTGGCCAAAACCGCTTAATTTAATTCCTGCAATTATCGGTACGATCTTTGAGAGATTTGTTTTCTCCATTTTGTATAAGAGAGTGCCTTTCATGACGGTTTCAGAATCTACAAAACACGAGTTGTCCAACTGGGGAATACCCAATACAAATATTGCCGTTGTCCACAATGGTGTAGATGTAGTTAAGGTTCATAGTGGCAAAGAGAAGAAAAAAACCGCAATTTATCTGGGAGCTTTGAGTAAGGATAAGGGCATAGAAGAAGCCCTCCGAACTTTTGTTTTAATTAATGAAATCGACAAAGATTGGCAGTTTTGGATTGTTGGCAAAGGGGATGAAAGTTATGTTAGCACTCTGAAAGAGCAGGCGAAGGAGATGGGGCTTGTTGGCAAGATTAAGTTTTGGGGTTTTGTTAGTCAGAGGAAAAAGTTTGAATTATTAAGGAAAGCCCATGTATTTGTAAACCCTTCAATTCGAGAAGGCTGGGGGCTGGTCAATATAGAGGCGTCTTCGTGTGGTACTCCTGTTATAGGTTATAAAGTGCCCGGGGTAAGTGATTCTGTAGTAAACGGTAAAACGGGAGTATTGGTAGAAAGAGGAGATACTAGGGCGATGGCCAATGCGATTATGGCCATAACCGGTAATAAAAAGAAGTATAATATGTTATCAAGGGAGTCGGTAAATTGGGCAAAGAGATTTAGTTGGACAAAAGCAGGAAAAGAAAGTTTGAAACTTGTTGAATCGATATGAGAAAAATAGCTCTAGTTACCGGTGGCACTAAAGGCTTGGGTAAAGCGATTTCAGTGCGTCTTACAGGTGAGAATTATCGTGTTTATGCTCTGTCTCGAAACCCTGAACCGTCGTTGGAGAAGGTAATGTTGATAAAGGCAGACGTTTCTGATGAAAAAGAATGCGAAACAGCTGTAAAGGCGATTCTTAAAAAAGAATTAAGACTGGATTTATTGGTAAATAATGCCGGTGTAAACGACGAAGAAAACATTCTTACGACTTTTGGAGTTAATGTTTTTGGGCCGTATTTTTTAATTAAACATTCCCTTGGAGCTCTTAAAAAAAACCGCGGGAGGATAATAAATATAACTTCGCTAAACGGATTAGTGCCTACGCCCAATTCTTCGGTTTATTCTGCTTCCAAGCATGCCATAGAAGGTTTAGGCATGGCCTTGTCCTATGAACTTGAAAAGCAAGGTGTTTATGTAACGAATATTGCGCCTGGAGCAATATATGATTCTAACACTAAACCGCTTACACATAAACCTTTGAGAGAAAAATTTATATTATTAAAAATTTTGTTTCCAATGCTTACGAGAGAAAAAGTAGTTGAAGCAGTTTTGAGTGTAGTAAAAAGTGAAAGACCTCCAAAGAGATTGATGCTTGGGCTAGACGCTAAAGTTTCATATTTTATTTCCAGAATGTTTCCGGATCTTTGGAATTTTGCTCTTAGAAAACTTTATTGACAATGACTCTTCCCAGCATTTCAGTTTGCATCGCTACTTATAATTCCGGAAAGACGCTTAATGAGTGCCTAAAACTCATACGTTCACAGGATTATCCTCAGGGTAAAATAGAAATAATTCTGGGTGATGGGGGTTCAATCGACGAGACCCTTAAAATAGCAAAAAAATATAATGCAAAAGTAATAAAGATTCCCCCAAAAAAGCAACATGCAGAATATAATCGTGGAGTGGCGTTCAATATGGCAAAGGGCGAGTTTGCCTTGATTCTTGACCACGACAATTTTCTTCCTTCCAAGAATTGGCTTACAGAAATGGTTGAGCCATTACAGGATAACCCGAAAATGGTAGCTGCCACTACGCAGTATTATCATTACAGTAAGAAAGACAAGATTTTGGACAGATATTTCGCTCTATTTGGTACTTCCGAACCACTGCCTTATTTTTTGAAAAAAGCGGATCGGTCAAAACAAACAGACAGAGACCTACGGTTTGCGGGAGAAATAGTAGATAGGGGCAAATATTATATTGTTCATTTTCTGAGAAAACCTGAAACTTTTCCTTCGATCGGTTCAAATGGGACTCTCATGAGAAGGCGGCTGGTTCTTGACAATGCTCAAGCCGACCCCGACCACCACTACCCAATCGACGTGTTGGTAGACGTTTTGCTTAAGGGCCACAGTGAATTCGGCATTGTCAAAAACTCGATTATTCATTTGACCCACTCTCGAGGTTTCATTGAATTCATGAAAAGAAGAAAGCGATTTGTGGAGCAATACCACTTTGAAGAAAAACGTAAAAGACGCTGGAGTGTTGTGATGCCCTCTGACAAACCAAAAGTATTTCTATACATACTCTATAGTTTAACAGTGGTTTTGCCAATCATTGAAGCAATTAATGGCTATCGCAAGATTCCAGATATTGCTTGGTTTTTTCACCCTATAATGTGTTTTACTACCACTTTGATTTATGGCTATGTTACTATCAAGTTTGCATTGAAAAGATGGATGTAATTATATTATCAATCGGTTTTAGGCCAAATGCAGGAGGCTTGGAGACTCATTTAACTGATTTAACCGATGAACTATCCAAACGGTACAAGGTTCTAGTGGTAACTTTGTCTCCACTGAATACCAACGTTAAGGCGAGAAGGATAGAGCAAAGCGGTAAGCTTACAATCTGGCGGATACCTTGGTATGGTGGAGGACTTTTCTATAAGTTGCTGAATTACCCAATATTAGAATTTATTTATCTTACGCCTCCGCTTGTCCTGGGAATGCTCTTAGCGCTATTGAAATACCCTAAGGTTAAAGTAATTCATGCGCAGGGACTAAGCGGGATTATAGTTGGAGGTATATTTGGAAAACTCTTTCGAAAGCGAGTGGTGGTAAGCACTCATTTTGTTTATCACTTTGGCGATAACTTTTTTTCGAAGTTTTCCAAATGGGTATACAATCTCGCAGACAGGATACTATGTGTTTCTATAAAATCCGGCCAAGAGATGCTAGCGCTTGGGATAGATGAAAGCAAAATTGGTAAATGTGCATATTGGATTAATCCTATGGTTTTTAATGCAACCCCAAAGGATAAAGCTAAAAAATCAATTGGTTGGGATGAGCGCTTTAGTGTTTTGTTTGTAGGACGATTTGTAAAAGAAAAGGGAATAGCAGAACTCTTGTCGGCTCTAAAATATCTAAAAGAAAATATAATAGTTTATATTGTAGGAGACGGACCTCTAAAAGAAATGGTTCAGTTAGCAGTAGAGAAAAACTCGAACGCTACATATTTGGGACGTGTCGACAATAATAAGATGCCAGTCTATTATAGTGCATCTGATGTTGTAGTTGTTCCTTCTTACGAGGAGACTTTGGGAAGAGTCGGGATGGAAGCTTTAGCCTGTGGCACCCCGGTTGTTGCAACCAATAAAGGGGGAATAGGCGAAGTTGTAAATGCAGAAGTAGGAATATTGTTTAGTTTATCGCCTAAAAATATTGCCAATGCAATCAATAAACTCTATACAAATAAAAAGTTATACCAACGTATGCAAAGCCACTCGCGCGAGCATGTACTTAAGTCATATAGCCCGAATAATGTAGAAGTGTTTATTAAAGAATATGGCTTACAATAAAAAAAGACTGGAGGAACTACTTGGAAATACGGCTGACTTGTCGCTCAAGAGAAAAGCAAGGAGAATAATTGAGGAGGTTAATCCAAAACCTTCAGACAAGATTCTTGAAGTTGGGAGCGGAGATGCTTACTATCCCGCATTATTTGCCAGACTTGGTAAATTTTATGTAGTTGGGCTTGAGCTTGATACTCGGGTGATTAATACCGCTGAGCGCAATTTTAAGAAACTTAGCCTACCCTACAAAAGATTAAAAAAGTGGCGAAGCCAAAAACTTAAGCAAACCTATATTGTTGAAGGTGATGTGATGAAACTACCCTTTCCTGACAGTTTTTTTAACAAAATAATCATGAGTGAAGTGGCTGAGCATTTGCCAGATGATTTGGGCGGATTAAAAGAAGTTCATAGAGTCTTAAAGCCCGACGGACTGCTTATTTTAACTGTCCCAAATTGGCACTTTCCTTTTTTGTGGGATCCACTAAATTGGATTCTTCAAAGACTTGGTACCCATGTAAAATCAGGTTTTTTCGCCGGCATTTGGAACCAACACTTAAGGCTTTATAAGCCAGACGAGATCAGAAAAGTACTTAAAAGCGCTGGGTTTAAAATCAAAAGTGGCGAAGTGCAAACACAGTGGTGTTTGCCATTTAACCACTACCTTATTAATTTTGGGGCAAGAATGATTGCCGCCGGGTCACTCCCTAAAGAAATTCATTCCCAAGTTAACAAATTTGAGGAGGGCCACAAAAACAGACATTTTTTGATTAATACTTACAACCATTTGGCTGAATTCATGGACAGTTTTAATAAAAAAAGATACAAAAAAGTTGGTACAACGATATTTGTAAAAGCCCGGAAAGACTCTTGACATATCAGCCTTAAACGGCGACTATGATTTATGTCCGAAAGGTTGGAGACCCCAGGCTTGCTTGTCACAATTGCCACCATCGAGGCCGCTAATGGTATTCAGGAGGTCAAGGAGCGCGTTCGTGGAACCTCTATTACTTTAATTACTCCCCCTTCGCCTTTCTTGTCTGACGAGCGGGTATTCCCCTTTTTAGGGGTGTTGAAAGTTGCGGCAGAATTGGAGCGAAATGGTAATCCTGTTGATGTACTGGATTTGTCTGGATATTCAAATTATCTCAATATAATAGAGGATTATTGTGTGCAAAATGAAGTGTTAAATTTCGGATTGACCGCTACAACACCACAGATTCCAAATGCTGTAGAGATTGCGAATAAAATTAAAAATATTAGGCCAGCTGCAAATGTAATTCTTGGCGGTCCACACGTTACTCTTACCCACACTGCTTATCAGATTGATAATGCACTTGGTCTTATGCGTCGTGGTTCTCATGCTTTTTCTCAACTTAGGAGTAATTTTGATCAATTAGTGGTTGGTGACGGCGAAATGGCCATATTTGAGGCGCTTGATTCTCATGAGCCTATTATAGATGCCGGCAATAGAAAGTCTTCACTTTTTATGCAACGGGGGACACTTGATGATTATGCAGACCCGGCTAGACATTTAATTGATTTAGAAAGTTATAAATATTATATTCCCGACGACAGAGAACGCTTCAGAGCAGTGAGTATAATTGGCCAACTAGGATGCCCTTTTAAGTGTGGTTTTTGTGGTGGAAGGAATGTGGACTTTTTGCGCCTGACGCGAACAAGGTCGGTTGCAAACATAATTAATGAACTTGAGACATTAACCAAAGAATCAAGTAATTGGCAAGAGCCTATAAGAGGAGCCATGTTTTACGATGACGAGCTTAATGTTCACGGTGGAACTCTTGAAGAACTTTGTACAGGTTTAATTGATATGCAAGCCAGATTGGGTGCAGAGATGAGATTTAGGGGTTTTGTTAAGGCTGAACTCTTTAATTCAAATCAAGCGGAGTTAATGTATAAGGCTGGCTTTAGAGTTCTTCTAACTGGGGTCGAATCCGGGTCGGACAAAATATTAACTTCGATGCAAAAGAATACCTCCCGGGAAGTTAACTCACAATGTGTGAATACTGCTCATAATGCAGGTCTTAATGTTAAAGCCCTGATGAGTATTGGGCACCCCGGTGAAACTGTTGATACAGTAGGTGAATCCGTCAAGTGGGTTAAGAAAAATCTTCGAGAAGGTGACGATGTCGACTGGACAATTATTACCGAGTATCCCGGCTCACCATATTTTGATCAGTCAGATTTTGACCCCGAAACCGGCGCTTGGGTTTACGTTGCCCCAAATGGGGAAAAACTTTTCAGTAGCGAGGTTGACTATGTGCATGAGGCAAATTTCTATAAAGGAGTACCAGGTGAGTATACCGCCTATGTTTGGACGGAAGCTCTTAATCCCCGCCAACTGATTGAATTGAGGGACCAGGCGGAAATTGAGGGGCGGAGAACACTTGGTTTACCAGACATCAATATAGTCCAATCGGAGCAGTTTGAGCACTCTATGGGCCAAGGGTTACCTGGAAGAATATTTAGAAGTACAACTAATTAGCGACTTTTATTCTCAAATTCATCATAGAAAGCATTGTAAGCAAGACGAAAGCCCTTGGGATATCCAGTATCGTATGTTTTACCTTTAATCTTGTAGCCAATCACGCTCTGGCCGAGTTTTTGGGCTTCTCCCAAAGCAGAACGGTCGTTTATTTCCACCCCCTCAGTTTTATGAGCTAATAAATTTCTAATAACTGGAAATATTTCAGGGGTAAAAATAAATCTTCCGGACATCCGAGTATGGTTATTTTTGTGATGTGGTTTCTTGCTGTGTTGGTTTGTGGGACAAAAATGTGCTATCTTCAATAAGTTGTTTTTTTCTAGTTTTATTAAACATTCACCATAAAAACGAGACTCGCTCTCCTTAAATTTGTCGAAAGATACTACGTGCGCTTTATCTTTTAATGAGCTATATACATCAAGCATTTGCCTGATTACAGGTGTTTCCGAAATGGTTGGCAGGTCAGGCAGTGCTACTAAAAAGGGACTGTTGTTAAGATACCTTTTTGATTTCAACAAGGCTTTCGATATTCCGGCAAAATCATTTTGATTGACGAATATAATATCTGCCATACTAACCTTAGTGCTTTCTGGGAAACTTAATCTCATTATTGACGGTGATCAACTTAAGGCAGAAGCAGGGCAGTTTTTTGTAATTAAACCAGGCACGGTATTACAAAACCCCACAAATGACCTAGGAACGCGTGTTGTCGTCGTAAAATCTCCCAGCCTACCAGACGATAAATATTATGTTGAAAGTTAGACTAGTTCAAATTATATTGATACAAGTAAACACAAATTTGCTATCATAGACTCACTTTGGTAATTCTTTCGCATTTTTTAATTAACCCCATTGCCAACGCAGCAAGTTCTACAAGTTTGCGCAATTTCCTGCTGGCACGCGCAAAAAGAGTTGTCCAAATTGAGCAGCCCTTCCCAAATTCTAAAGACAAATTTGTGTATGTCCTGGAGTATAAAGAGGGGAAATTGGTTAATAAAATGAAATACAAAGCAATTAAGAGACCAAGTTGGTTTGCCTATCTTGTTCATCCCCTTATAAATTTGTATTTTTTGCTGAAAGTAGGGTTGAAAGAAGAACTGGCAATAGCTTGTGACAATTTGTCTTTTGTGTCAGTGTATCCACTTCGTAAACTTGGGTTTATTGGATCAACGATTTATTATTCCGTGGACTATGTTGAAAAACGCTTTGATAATAAACTTTTAAATGTAATTTACCATTTAATTGACAGGTTTGCACTTTATAATTCGGATGTAAATTGGGTAGTTAACAAAAAGCAAATTGAAGCCAGGAGGAAAAATGGAGTAGATCTAAATAGGTGTGCGTCATTTAAGGTCGTGCCCATAGGCTTTAGATCTGCTGAAATTGCTATCAAGCCTGTCAGCAAAATTGATTATTATCATTTAGTATTTTGCGGGACGCTACGAGAGACAGCCGGCCCAGAACTGCCTGTTCTTGCTCTTCCTAAAATTCGCAAGAAGCTTCCAAATGTTCATGTCACTTTCGTCGGCGGGGGAGATAGAACGAAGCTGGTTGAGTTGGCAAAGCAGCTTAAGATAGAAAAGTATGTAGAGTTTAAGCAAAACATTGTCTCACACAAGAATCTCGTCAACATACTCACAAAGTGTAGTATTGGGTTGGCTCCATATGAGCCTACCCCGGGAAGCATGAGTATTAATTCGGATCCCGGGAAAATTAAACTTTATCTGCTTTGTGGTCTACCCGTTATTACAACAAAGGTGGCGACTTCTTATAAAGCCATTAACCAGGCTGTGGCGGGAGAAGTTATTTCTTATAGTAAAGATGCTCTTGCAGATGCAGTCATAAAAATCTTAGCAGACAAGAAAAAATATATAAGTTATAAGTCAAAAGCTATAAAATTAGGCGAGAAGTATGACTCTGATAATATTTTTAGAGAGGCCTTGGGGTTAAAATAAGATGTTGGAAAAACTGAAGACCTCGCCTGTATACGAGCTAATTCTACCTTTTTATAACTACTTTGAGGTTATAGCTTGGAAAAAGAGAGGTAAAACACCCCCTACCCCGCACTTATTGAAACAAAAGCTAATTCGAGATTTGGCCGACGAGTTTAATTTGCATACGATGGTCGAGACCGGCACGTATTTGGGCACCATGACCGCTGCCACGGCCAAAGTATTTAGAAAAATTTTCACCATTGAGCTTGACCACGTGCTTTATAAACGCGCCAAAGGAAAATTCAGAAACGCAAAGCACATAAAAGTTATTGAGGGCGATAGCTCTTTGGTTATAAAAAAAGTTTTGCCGAAGATTACGGCGCCTACGCTGTTTTGGCTTGATGCACATTACTCCGGTGGGATAACTTCGAAAGGTAAAAAGGACAGTCCTGTTGTTTCAGAGTTAAGAGTAATTCTTTCACACCCCGTCAAAAAGCATGTAATTTTAATGGACGATGCCAATTTATTTACCGGAAAAGGAGGTTATCCTGCCTTATCTGAACTTATCAAAAAGATTAAAAAGCATACAAGCTACAACTTAAAAGTTGTTAACAACATCGTTGTCATAAAGCCTAGAGCTTAGAAAGATAGTCCCTGACGAAGGCTTTGGTGGTGTAGTTTTTTGATGCACGTTTGAAAGCATTATCGGCAACCTTCCCGTATTTTTTGTAATTTTCCAAGATTTTATCAATTGTTTCTTTGAGCTTGCCTTCTTCGTAATAGACAAACTCTTCATTAGGTTCAAAGAAATTTTCGATAATATTGAACGGATCCTTTTTACAAAGGATTAGGGATCTACACAATGCTGCATCAAAAAGTCGGCTTTTGATTTGGGGTATTAGAATATTTTTGTTGGTAAAAATTCTCCAAAATTGCGTTGGAGGAGGCACCAGCTTAAAGGCTTTGTTTTCTTGCCAGCCCTTAGTGCGCCAGATATTAATAATCCGGTATGGCGGCGGAAATAATAAATTGTGAACAAGGGTTATCCTGCTTTGAGAAATTAGTTTAAGTTTTTGTTTGTATGAGGCATTTTTGTTAGTAACTAAAGGATTTTCGTAAAATGATACAAAGCGGTAGTTGTACTTAGATATTACCTCAACATCTTTCAAAACTTTATTAGACACTATGTTTCCTACATAAATAATGTCAAAAAGCTTTTTGGTTTTTCTCGGAATATACTCTTCGTTTGTAGGATAGTAAATCGGTACACGTTTTTTGTTTTTGTGCTTTTTGTTTAGCCAATCCGCGGTGAAGGGACAAATTGTATAAATCTTTTCAAAGTAGTAATCGTAAGAATCGTTGTTGTCGTTGAGCGCAAATTTGTTAGGTTCTTCAATTTCTATGCGAACAAGCCTTTTTGCAAGTATTTTTTTTAATTTCTTTGAAGATAAATTAAATTGCTCCCATTGATGTGCTTGCTCAAAAAAGCCCTCCACAAGTACAAAATCTCCACAGTCTTTTTCAAACCTTTTAAATTTAAAAAACTTTCTGAAATCGTCTCTGTAACCAATGTGTTTTGTGGTAGGTAGTACTAACATTATATTTTTTTGACAACCTTACAAGGGTTGCCAGCTGCGAACGATTTAGGAGGAATGTCGCTGGTAACAACGCTCCCAGCTCCTATAACTGAATTGTCTCCGATTGTAACTCCGCCAAGGATTATACACCTGGTTGTAATCCAGACATTTTTGCCAATAGTTATGGGTTTTGCTCGAACAATATTGAAGTTTTGAGGATCATGAGTTGAGGTAATTACCATGTTTTCTAAAGAGAACTTCGTGCCTTTGCCAATATAAACATGTGCATAATCCATAAAAAAAGTGTCGTTTAAGACTGCGTCTGAGGCATGGATATTTCCGTATAAATATCTAAAGCCGGGAATAAATTTTATGTTTTTGCAATATCTCAAATGCTTTTTGATCACCCAGGAGATCCCGGGAATAAGGAGGGGAAACCTCGCAAAAAGAATGGCAAGAATTAATTTATTTTTTGGTGGGATATAGTTTTTGAAAACTATTTCTTTTTTGGACTTCATAATTTTATTTGGTAGCGTAAATTTCTTGCGAGTCGCCAATTTTAAGAAGATCGAAGAATATAGACAATGTGAACATTTCCAAAAGTCTTATCGGGTACCGATATTTTGATGTATCAAGCCTAAGCATTCTCAGGAAACTCCATGTAAACATTCCACACGACTTTGTGCGTCTATAGCTTATTTTAAAACCAGAATTTTTAACGAGTAATTCGACTGCAGACTTTGACATGTGAAGCCGGTGAAAAGGAATATGCATTATCATGTATTTTCCAAAAAGCCTCGCTGGTGTGTTGTAACTTGGAACTCCGATAATTAGCTCCCCTCTCTTTTTGAGCAAACTGCATGTGTATTTGAGATCGTGATTGGGGTCTGTAAGGTGCTCAAGTACATGATTAAATCTTATTAGATCAAATTTTTTATTTAACTTTTTGATTTGTTCGAGGCTGGAGTAAGTATTTATTCCCGATTTTTTAAGTTTTCTGACTAAATCTTTATCGATCTCTATACCATAAACATTGCAACCTGTATGTTTTGCCATAGTTAAGAAAAACCCGCTACCGCAGCCAACATCTAGCACCTCGAGGGGTTTTTTTGTTTGATTTGAAAAAATTGGGAAAGTTTGGAAGAAGCCTTGGAAAAGACAAGAGGTTATTATTTTGTTTAAGGTAATATTGTCACTTTTTAAGCACGTTTGGAAAACTTGAAAATTTATAAATTTGAATAATTTTAGGAAAGGACTATCTTTTAATTTATCATCCTGGCCGACAGGAGCATAATTTTTGTAGAGGTTTACCAGTTTTGATTGACTAATAAAGGGATAAGTGTAGCCCAAATTGCAATTAGTGCACTCGTATATTGTTACTTCTTTACTGAAATCGTCATATAAAACACTTTTGCGCTTTTTAAAATATTTGACGATTGGCTTCTTGCAAATGATACACTTATTACTTCTGTAAAACTTAGCATAATCGTCCAAAACTTTGGCCAGTTTTTTCATAATTCAATTAGTAGTATTATACGTTATAGTGAAAAAGTTCGATAGCAACGCGAAAAATATAGCATACTTAGGGCATCGTTGGGCTTCCATCATTGTTGATCCTATTAAAACATTCACAAGTTTAGTCAATTTTCCTGGTTACCTTAAAGATGTCGTTGTCTATTCAAGAATGCAAAATTCCGAAGCAATTAAGTTTATTGACACATATCCGGTTTTGACAGATAAAACTCCAAGTACTCCGTACGACCCGCATTATTTTTATCAGGACATATGGGCAGCGAAAGAAATCTATAGGTCAAAATCTAAAGTCCATGTTGATGTCGGTTCAAATATTGAGTTCGTCGGTTTTCTTACAAGTTTTACTAAAGTTAAGTTTGTTGATATTAGATCACTTGAGGTTGATTTGCAAAATTTTGAAGGTATCACAGCGAGTATTCTGGACCTCCCGTTTGCAGACAATTCAGTTAAATCTTTGTCTTGCCTGCATGTAGCAGAGCATATTGGCCTTGGGCGGTATGGCGATTCATTAGATCCTGGGGGCACTCAAAAAGCATGCCGGGAATTGGCGAGGGTCCTTGCAAAGGGTGGTAATTTATATTTTTCGCTACCTGTCGGCAAGCCAAGGCTTTGTTTCAATGCTCACAGAATTCACTCACCAAAGCAAATTATCCGATATTTTAGGAGCCTAAAGCTAAAAGGGTTCTCGGGTATAGATGACAACGGTAATTTCGAGAGAGATACAAAAATTGAGACTTTGGCACGCGCAAATTATGCTTGCGGGTTGTTCAAGTTTACTAAATGACAAAAAAAGCAAAACTAATCTATTTTTTTGTGGGAACCACCGCAGAGCTGATTAAACTCTCTCCGGTTATAAGAGAATTGAAGAAAAGAAAACTAGGCTTCAAGATAATTGCAACTAATCAGAATAAGCTTCATTTTGATAACCTAATTCCGATTATTGGCAAATGTAAAGCTGACTATACATTTATTATGAAACCGTATAGTTGGCCTAATAATATTTACCTACGCTTTGTGATTTGGATCCTCAAATCTTTTGGCAACTACTTGATTTATTTTAAAAATGAGTTTAGTGAAGGCAGGGGCCAGAATTCATATTTTATTGTTCACGGAGACACGATAACAGCTTTAATCGGTGCCTTTGTTGCTAAAGTTTGCCATGTTAAGTTGGTACATATTGAGTCTGGCCTTCGATCGTTTAACTTTTTGGAGCCTTTTCCTGAAGAGCTGTGCAGATTCATGATTTCCTGGCTGGCTGATATTCATTTTAGCCCTAATAAATGGGCTGTAGGTAATCTAAAGAGAAAAAAAGGAATTAAGGTAAATACTTTCAACAATACAGTTAGTGAAAGTGTAAACACTGCTCTTCAAACCAAATCTTCGCGAAAAATTACAGGTCTTAGAGGACAGAAATATTTTATTTTTGTTGTACACAGACAAGAACATACACTATTCAATAAGAAAAGTAGTAAGGGGCTTATTGAACATGTGATAGGTAAAGCGAACGAGAACCTCAAATGTGTTTTCATAATGCATAAGTTGACGGTAGACTATTTGGTAAACCAGAAACTGTATGCGAAAATTAATAGGAACAAGAATGTTGTTATGCCGTCCAGGTTACCTTATATTAAATTCATAAAATTGCTCAGTTCGGCAGAGTTTATTGCAACGGATGGGGGCAGCAATCAAGAAGAGGCTTACTATTTAGGTACCCCCTGTCTGATTCTGAGGAATTGCACGGAAAGAATTGAAGGTCTTAATGAAAATGCCGTGCTTGCGGGTAATGATATTAATATGATTGATAAGTTTATTGAGCAATATAAAGTTTACAAGAGAAAGCACGTTGTTGTGAAGAAAAAACCCTCAAAAATCATTGTAGATAGTTTACTACATTAAAATATGAATAAACTTTTAAATCTCGTAGTTCTTGGGATTGTGTACATGACCAAGCGATTAAATTTTCCTCGCTTCTTTAAATTTTATTTGTTTCAGGCACTGAGGGGAAAAAAGCTGATGGCGAGTGGTAGACTTAAAAAATCAGGATTGTTGATGAATTTGGACATAGGTAATTTTGTAGAATATATGATCTACATGTATGGCGAACACGATGAAGAATGGATAAAAAAGATTATAAATTATGTGAGAGGAAAAACATTTGTAGATATCGGGGCTAATGTAGGAATTTATTCGCTAAGTTTCTTTAAAGATGCAAAAAAAATTTACGCCTTCGAGCCTGAATCCCGAAACTACAGCAGATTTTTAGGGAATATAAAACTAAATTCAATTTCAAATATAGAAGTAATAAGAAAAGCAGTTTCGTCATCAAACAGGAAAAGCAAACTGTTTATCGATAAAGTAGACCAAGGAAGGCACTCGTTGATAAGTGCGGGTGAAGATTTTGTAGAAGTAAGCTCTACGACTCTGGACTCTTTCGTTCAAAAGAACAATATAAGAAATATAGGTCTGATAAAGGTTGATGCGGAAGGTGCAGAGATGAAGGTCCTACAGGGAGCACTAAAAACCATGCGGAAATATCACACACCGATGCTTGTAGAAGTCAATAGCCCCACTTTGGGTATTTCTGCGTCATATCCAGAAGAAATATTTAGCTTTATGGAAAAGTTGGGATACTCTGGCTACGCTTTAATTGGTGGGCTCTTAAAGAAGATAAGGGCAAAGCACTTTGAAGGCGTGGTTTCTGAAAACATATTATTTAAAAAATAGGAATTTATTTAATTGGAAAAACAAAATATAAAAAACTTAGATTGGGATACTATGTTTTTCGGATATAAAGTTGCAAAACTCGAAGGGCCACTTGATGCCACTTTTCTTTCCGCTTCTCTACAAACTCTAACCACAGAAGGGGTCAGGATTGCCTATTGGTTCGTGGAGCCAACGGACGATGCGGCCAATGCTGCCGCTAAAGAATTGGGAGGAGTACTTGTTGACGAAAAGATTACTTTCGCTAGAGAAGTTAATAACGATTTAAGTCAACCTGAATTAAATGAGTGGGAAGCAATGGTGTCTTATATAAATAGAGATTATTTGCCAGTTTTAGACCTAGCTCTTCAAAGCGGCGAATACTCTCGTTTTAAAAGTGATCCACACTTTAAAAACTGTGAGTTTGAAAGACTTTATAGTGAGTGGATAAGAAAGTCCGTAAGTGGAGAACTTGCATTTGAGGTTTTGGTCTTCGAATCTGAAGGTAAACCCTCCGGGCTTATTACTCTGGAGAACAGGGGAGAGTATGGAAACATTGGGCTTTTATCGGTGGACAGAGTTTTCAGACGACAGGGGATTGCTACAAAACTTGTTCAGGAAGCACTAATTATTTTTAGAAATAAGGGAATTACTGTGGTCAAAGTTCCAACTCAATTACAAAATGAAGCAGCATGCGCTTTTTATCAAAAACTTGGCTTTACAGAAGAAAACTCAGTTAATATTTATCATTTTTGGCTGTATGAAAAATAAACCCCTGGTTAGTGTAATTATCGCGACATATAATTCCGCAAAGGTACTCCCAAAAGTATTAGGCGCACTTGAGAAACAGTCATATCCTGAAGTACGGAGAGAAACCGTAATAGTTGACGGCGGATCAAGTGACCAAACTCTAAAAATTGCCAAGTCTTACAACTGTAAAATAATTAAGAACCCTTCTAAAGATCCGGTTTCTGGGAAGCACTTAGGATACTTGAAGGCTAAAGGAAAATATTTGATGTATCTGGATCATGATGAAGTGCTTCAAAACATGGATAGCATAACAAATAAAGTACATTGTTTGGAAAAAGAAAATATTAATGCCATTGCTGGCGGCAATTATGTGAACCCTAAAAACTATCCTTTTATAAATGAGTACGTTAATGAATTTGGCGACCCTTTTTCTTTTTTTATATATAGGATTTCAAAACGAGATAAATATTTTCTTGTTTCAATGAAAAGGAGATTCAAAATTATCTCAGAGACTAAAGATTACGCCATTTTTGATCTCAATAAAACTGCAAATTTGCCTTTGTTTGAACTTGTGGCAGGGGGAAGCATATTTAACGGAGAGTACTTGAAAAACGCCTTCCCACAAACTCTGAAGGATAAATTATTAGTTCCTCATTACTACTATTTAATTTATACCAAGTATCAAAGCATTGCGCTTATGAAAAATGATCCAATTGAGCATTATTCTTCCGAAACATATACGAGATATTTAAAGAAAATATCTTGGCGCGTTCGCAACAATATTCACTTTTCAGGAAGCCTAGGAGAATCGGGATTTAGCGGGAGACAGAAATACTCCAAGAGTAATAAATATAAAAAGTACTTATTTATTCCGTACTCTTATAGTTTGATCTTTCCACTTATTGATGGGCTCTATTTATCATTGACCAGGAAAAATTTTCTTTACATGATGCATTTGCCACTATGTGTTTACACTGCCAGTTTGATACTCTATCACCAAAGCTTGCGTTTATTGGGCGTAAAGTTTGACCTGAAAACTTATGGTTCTTAATATGTTTGGGAAAGATAAAATATATATTAATCTCCTTGCACTTATTGCCTTTGTTATCGTTTTAGTGTGGTTTAGGAATGGCGAGCTAATAGCCGGCGGGGAGGAGGGACTATGGACATATGATGCATTGCGGGCTTCGAAACTATATTCCTACGGTTGGTCGAGTATATATGGTTACATACCTTTGCTCTTACCCAGAACTCCGGTGCTTTTGTTTGTTGGAGCTCTTCAGCAGATTATTAACCCACTTTCATCCCAGATGTTTTTATTTTTTCTTCTAATTTTTTGTGGCCTCGCAGGAATGTATTTTTTTGTTCGAGAGTTTGTTAAGTCAGAGAAAATAGTCGCCCTTCTTGCGTCATTGTTTTACTTCTTCAATCTTTTTGTTATGACACAAATTTGGAATCGAAATATCTATGCGGGTTATTTTACTTGGAGTTACCTCCCAATATTTCTAGTTGTTTGGCTAAGGTGGCTTAGAACGAAAAAGATAATATTTTTGTTGCTAATATTGCTATCTTCTCTGGTCTTTTCGACCGCGTTTACTACCCTTGCGTTCTTGTTTACTCTCTGGATCCCAGTGGGAGTTTTGACTTTGACAGAATTATTTAAAAAGCTCTCTGATAAAAGAGAAGCTATTTCAGTATTAAGCCTCGCAGTTTTGGCGGTTATCTTGTGGCTAGTTTCCAGTGCTTGGTGGATTTGGCCAATTTTTACCAATACTTACAATATTCAAACCATTCTTGACTTTAACAATTTTGAAATTTTGAAAGGAGTAAGTCAGTATTTTCGAAATGCTGATGTACTACTTCTTAGGCAATCATATTATTTCAATGAATACTTTATATTTAACGACAGCTACAAAACTGAATTTTATTTATCCTATCAATCTTATATAGTTAGTATATTGATTCTTGGAGTTGTAGTGGTCGGGGCGCTATCCTCGTTCGGGAAAGAATATTTTAAATTTTTAGTAATACTATTTGTGTTGGGTTGGTTTGTTTCTAAAGGTTCCAACCCACCTTTGGGACTTCAAATTTACGGATTTTTATTTTCAAATTTTATTTTTACACAAATGCTTCGGAACCCATACGAAAAACTTGGATTGATCTTGGTATTTCCCTATTCAATTTTTTTTAGTCTCGGAACATATTGGCTATGGAAACATCTGAAGAAATACGGCAGGCTAGTAATTGTTTTCTTTCTATTCTTGGTCTACGGATTGCTGGTAAATCCAATGTGGAGTGGCCAGATTTACTCTAAAATTCCCAGGCTTAGAGTGCCTGACACTTATTCAAAAGTTAATTCCATAATAAACCAAGACAAATCAGACTTACGAATTCTTAGTCTGCCTGTCGCAACTGGTGAGAGCATTGACTATGTTTGGGGATACAAAGGGGTAATTCCTTTAGAACTTTTATTTGACAAAACTATAATCGTTTGGCCTGTGATCAAAGGCAGTGAGTATGTCGACTTGTTGGCACTACTTCAGAAAGGAGATTTGAAGGGTCTGCACAGAGCCTTTGATATTCTAAACATTAAATATCTGATATTGCATCATGAAATAGAACCTGATTTTCCACGCTCCCAGGAGCCTGAGGATATCGCCAACCTTTTATCTCAGGATAGTGAGATTTCCTTAGTAGTAGAAAAAGATTTTCTTTCGCTGTATGAATACAAGTCGCTGGTTCCCAGTAGGTTTATTGCCAGTAAAAACGGTCCGAAAATTTCTTATGTTGCGAAGGATAAGGTTAATTATAAAGTCAGGGTCGATGGCGCCACTGGCCCCTACGAGCTTATTTTCAAGGATCGCTTTCATCCTAAATGGGAAGCTATAGTTGACGGACAAAGAATAGATGATCACTTCCTAGCTTATGACTATGCTAACGGGTGGAAAATTGATAAGATAGGCAGCTATGAGGTGGATATAATATTTAAGGTCTGGCCATGGCAATAAGAAATAAAAAATGTATTATTTGTGGAGGTCCGCACCTCTTTAGTGAGGTGACAGTTGGCAAGTGGAGATATATTCGCTGCATAAATTGTGAAGCGGTTTTTTTGGATCAGTTTCCGACAAGCGAAGAGTTAACCAAAATATATTCCTACAAAGGAGCCGGCGATCTGCCTAAACTTAATTCAGCGCTTTATATTTTTTCAAAAATTGGACCCTTACGATTGCTTATACATTTAATGGGTTATTGGGTTAATACAACAAGGGCCAAGTCTATACATGGATATAAGAAGGGAAAAGTTCTAGATATTGGCGCAGGACCGGGAGACTTTATGAAGTTAATACAAAGGTCAGGCTGGGACGTTTATGGCACTGAAGTGAGCCAGAAGCTGGTAAAAAATTTGGGAGACTACTTCGGAGAAGCAAAGATTTTTAAAGGCGAAGTATTTAACATTAAATTCGAAGGGAAAAAGTTTGACTTGGTGACTATGTGGCACGTATTTGAGCACGTACCTAACTATTTAAGAGTAGCGAGTTATTTTGGAAAAATTACTAACAAGAATGCAAACATAATAATCGAGGTTCCACACGCTAATTCACTAAACTTTAAAATATTTAAGGAAAACTGGGTTCTACTCTTGATACCGCAGCACCTACATTTTTGGTCCAGGCAAACGTTTCAAGATATTCTAAATAAAAATGGTTTTTACATTAAAAAGGTTGAGTACCCATGGCACTTTCCATTTGTCTTTTTCTCGAGTTTAGTTAGAAGCAATCGCTACGCAATTTTATTTTTTCCAGTGCTGATGCCCTTGTCGCTAGTTTGGAGTGTAATAATTTCTTATTTCAAACGCGGTGACGTAATTAGGATTTATGCATCTAAATAGATTAACTCGCTATCTTCCTTTTTTTCAAATTTTTCTGGTTGGTCTGATCGTTTTTTTCCCGACTTTTGCTTTGTATATGAATGCAGATAATTGGCTGGTTTTGTGGGGGGGCAAGACAACGTTTGGCACAGTCTCGAGATGGGATTCGTGGACTACTTATTTTAGCCCCTACGGAATGAGTTATTTTTTTATGTATTTAATTTCTAAGCTTTTTGGTTATGTTGGAGCACCCTACTATATCGCCAGTTTTCTGTTTAGGTTTATGGCCGCATCGGGGCTTTACATATTTTTGAAAAGTTTGAAGACCAGTCAACCCGTTGCATTTTTAGGGGCAATATTATTCATTGTATCCCCGTTTGGCCTTGAAGTTACTGATTGGGTTTTTCAGATGACTTCATACGTTTCAATATTCTTTCTAATACTTACCTTCAGCCTATTGTTTAAGTTAGATAGCTGGAGAAAAGTTTTTGTCGCTTTGTTTTTCCTGTTCTGGTCAGTAGTAGTGAATCCAATCCGGGCACATGGGACCTTTTTGAGCATAGGGTTTTTCGGCTTCTTAAGCGTGATTAGAAGTACTCAAAAAACTCGAAAGTTCACCATTTTGTTCTTGATTCTTACGGTTGGCTTATTTCTTTTTCTTTTGAAAAAATATACGTTTGGAGATCCGGGCCCTACGCAAGCCATGATAACTCCAGGTGCTAACATGATAAAAAATTCCATAACTGCGGGAGATCCTACTTTGATTACAAAGTATTTCGTTAATTTTGGCGAAGGGATAATCCCCAACACCTACATATCTGTTTTAACACAGGCAAAGTTTACTGAATCTCTTTTTGCTACGCCTCGTCCAGGGATTGAGATATTGATTTTATGTGGAGTATTGCTATCCATTATGTTTTTTTGGAAACGCAACTTAATAAAAGAAAAAGGTGGTAAATATTTTGTATTACTTGGATTTATGACAATTTTGACGTCAGCCTATTTAACAAATAAGATGCTTTTTGTTACTAGCCTGCCTGCGGAGAGCAGAATTGCCGCGGTTTTAGGTTTTGTCTTTTTTGTAACTTTAACTTTCATTTTAGTATTAGATTTTGTTTATGATAAAAAACAGCAATTTTTGTTTGATATTCTAGTGTTGAGCCTGAGCAGCTTTTTTTTACTGGTCCCTTGGATACATGATCCGGTCAGCTATTTGCATACTTACAACAGGTATCTTATTTTCTCGGCTCTTGTTGCCCCTTTACTTTTTTCCGATATAGTAAATTCCCTAAAAACTCGCAGATGGCTTGGGTACTTGTTTATGGTTTTGCTGATTGTTCTGTTATTAAGGATTACAATTGCTGAGATTAACTCGATGCGTTTACGGCATCATAATTATTACGGCCGAAAAATATGGGCGCAGATAGATGCCTACTTGGTAAATGAGGAGTTTAATGATACCAGATCTGTTGTGTACTTTACGTCAACCAATCCTGCCAGACTTTACAATTTGGTTATATCAAGTTTTCCATTCAGGATGGGGCTGTATTATGAGATTTGGGATTTTGATAAGCTTCCTTACGCAATTGACAATCGGGCTGACTTCCAGTCTATGCTTACTGACGGGGAGGCCTCGATTCGTTATATTGGGAAGGTACATACTTTTGATAGAAAAGACGCCTATGCTTTTGAAATTAACGATGATGTAGTTCGAAAGCTGGATATCGGAGAGCTGCTTACAGAATGAGGACAATAATTTACATTTTTGCACTAGCCGCTCAAGGCACTGGGATCTCCGGCGGGGACAGGATCTTCATGGAGTTTGCCAGGCATTGGAGCAAGCATGCGAGTGTGGGTATTTATCTTTCTTCTGATGGAAGAAAAATGTGTGTGAGACAAAAACTGTCGGGGGTGCATCTCCAATACAAAGTCTCAAAGATATATCCCGGTCTGAAGTTCAGTTTTTTAGTAAATTATCTCGCCTTAATACTTGCCGGGGTCAGATTGGGTTTAACAATAAAGCTTGAAGACCCACGCAATACTATATTATATTCGGCATCTGAGTTTTGGATGGATTCGTTGCCGTGCTTAATATTGAAATTTCGCTATCACGAGGCTAGGTGGGTAGCTTCCTGGTACCAAACTGCCCCCAATCCTCTTTCAGGTTTTTCCGGGGGAAGATACAGAATCAAAGCGCTGTACTACTGGTTGGCACAATTACCAGTTAAGCCCTTGGTTGCTAGATTTGCAAATTGCGTTTTAGTTAACAATGTTAACGAGAAAAAGGTGTTTACTGTTTTAAACAAGAAGCGCAGGGTAGGGATAGTCTTTGGGGCCGTACCGCTAGAAGAAATAGAAAATTGGAAAGCCAAGAATGGCATACAAACCAAGAGATATGACTCGGCATTCCAGGGAAGGTTTCACCCACAAAAGGGTGTGGTGGAGCTGGTAGATATTTGGAGCAGGGTAGTAAAAAGGCGGCCGAAGGCGAAACTGTTAATGATTGGGGACGGCCCTCTGATGAAAGAAGTAAAGGAGAAAATCGGTGAATTAGGATTGGGGAACAACATTAAGCTGTTGGGGTATGTTTTTGATGGAGATAAAAAGTATAAGATTTTCTCGCAAAGCAAGCTTGTTGTTCATCCGGCGTTTTACGATTCCGGTGGCATGGCCTCAGCTGAAGCCATGGCATTCGGGATTCCGGCTGTGGGTTTTGATCTGCCCGCATATAAATCCTATTATCCTCACGGGATGATTAAGGTAAAAAAGGGAGACATACGGAGTTTCGCTCATGCAATTGTGGAGCTTTTGGGCGATAATCTAAGAAGAAACAAGCTCGGCCAAGAGGCTTTTGAAATGATAAAGAAAAGCTGGTCCTGGCAAGATAGAGCTGACGAAATTTTTAAGATGGTTACAAGTCTATGAAGGTCGCCGTTGACAAGCATATTTACACAAGAAGCCCGAATAGCGGGATGGGTGTCTATATACAAAAAGTAGTTAGGGCGCTTGAAAAAGACAAAAATATATCAGTCGTACTTCTTGACTATCGGGGAAGGAAAGAAGACTCGCTTTGGAACAAGGTTTACAACCTTCTTTATGAACAGTTCGCAATCAGTTGGAAATATACCCGAGAAGTTACAAAGAAAAGAGTTGGTGTCTTTTTCTCCCCCAATCCTCCGGTGCCAATTTTTCTAAACCGGCCAATTGTGCTAACGATTCCGGATTTATCTTTTTATTACGATCAGTCTATGAACAAAATTATTAAAGCCTATTTATTTTTTGTTTATTTCCTCTCAGCAAGGAAAGCTAAACTAATCACGACTTTTTCCGAGAGCTCAAGGAAAGATATTGTAAGGATTCTGAGGGTTGCCCCTAATAAAGTCGAAGTTACCCCGCTTGGTGTCAGGAAAATTTCTTCAAAGTTAAATTCGCGAGAGGTGTTGAAAAAATTTGGCATAGGCAAAAGATACATACTTTCAGTGCCCGGAACTTTTATTCCCAGAAAAAACATGATTGACCTGGTAAAAGCATATAAGAATCTTGATGAAAAGATTAGAGAAAAGTATTTGCTGGTATTGGTAGGGAACAATAAAGACAATTATTACGAAAACTTTGCTAAAATCGTTAAAAAAAGCAAGTTGACAAAAAATGTAGTGTTTACGGGTTATGTTTCAGAAGGAGAGTTGGTCGCTCTTTATAAAGGGGCCGTTGTTTTTGCCTTTCCATCACTCCATGAAGGTTTTGGACTACCTCCACTAGAAGCAATGTCTTTGGGTACTCCGACCATAGTGTATAATCGCTCTTCGTTGCCAGAGGTTGTGGGCGATGCATCAATTCTTGTTAATAACTCAAAAGAACTTAGAAGTGCACTGGTGGAAACGATTAAGAAATCTGACCTGAGAAGGAGTCTGAGTGTGAGAGGGTTAAAGCAAAGCAGAAAATTTTCTTGGAATAAGGCAACAAAAAATATTATAAATATTATAAAAAGTGGCAATGAGTAAAATAGTCAGATATTTTAAATCTCAAAGAAATCTGACTGCTGAGAGACCAGTCGCCTTGGAGGCCGATGTCTTAGCCAGGTATTATTTTGCCAAAAAATACTGCAAGAGAAAAAATGTGCTAGACATCGGTACTGGCTTTGGAATGGGGGCTAACTTTGTAGCAAACAATGGAGCAAAAGAGGTACTGGGGATAGACTACAACAAAGAGGTAATAAAGGAGGCGTTGCGCTCCCGGGTAAAAAAAACAAATTTCAGGTTTCTTGATGCGATGGATCTTAATAAGCTCACGGGAAAATTTGGTGTAATTTTGGCCTTTGAGATTATTGAGCACCTGCCGCTTGAGAGGGTAGGTGAGTTTGTATCTAAAATTTACGATTCACTTGCACCAGGTGGGATTCTATTGTTAACAACCCCCAACAAATTTACAAGTGCAACATTTTTAGGAGGATCATACAACCCCTACCATGTCAAAGAGTATACCAGTGAGGAGTTGAAGAATATTTTTCAGAAATACTTTTCTTCAGTTAAGATCTTGGGCATGAGATGCACTAGCGATAAATACAAGAATAAGCAATCAGCATTGGAAAGCACTTTAATTCATAAAATTAGTTTTGTGCTGGGTCATTTTAAGATTGTCCGGGAGTTTTTGGCTTTGATACCACGAGACATGAAACGAAGTGTGACTGGGGAGGAAAATCTTCCTAACCTAACTGAAAAGGATTATGAATTGTCGGAGAGCCATAAAAACGCTACTGGGCTTTTTGTTATTGCCAGCAAGAGTGCTGTGAGCAATAAACTTCCGTCTGCGTCTGTAATTATCGCCAATTACAACGGGGAAAGCTTTTTGTCAAAATGCTTGAAATCAGTTTTAGCTACAAATTACACCAATTTTGAAGTCATAGTTTGCGACGATGGATCGTCTGATAGAAGTATAGAGATAGTCAAGGAGTTCGGAAAGACAGATAAGCGTTTAAAACTTCTTCGAAACAAAAAAAACCTAGGTGCAGCGGGCACCAGAAACAAAGCTTACGCTATAGCTAAAAACGACATAATTGTATTTCTAGACAATGACACAGTGGTTACAAGGAATTGGCTGAGGGAGCTAGTTGCTCCTTTTTCTGAGGATGCTACAGTTGGTGGAGTACAGGCGTTACTGCTTGATATGAAAGACAAGAGCCTGGTTCAACAGGCCGGGGCCATTCTAATGCGTCAAACGGGTTGGTCGGTGCCACTTCATCAGTGGGAGACTTATTCAAAAGTTAAAAAAAAGATAAAAACCAGGCCGATTGTAGGTGTGTCTGGAGCCTTGGCAGTCAGGCGAGATGTATTCGTCGAAAACTTGGGATTTGACGAAAAAGAAGCGGTTTATACAGAAGATATCGACTTTAGCTGGAGATTGTGGATTTTGGGCTACAAAGTTTTACTTAGCCCGACTTCACATGTTTATCATTTTGCCAAAAAAGTTGACGAGCGAAAACGGATGAATGTCAATTATTATAAAATATATTTTCATTTAGCTAAAAATTCATTTCGGTCTATTTTGAAAAATTACGAAACGGGAAATGCAATTAAGTATTTAGCAATTAGTGTAACGGTGAACATCGTGCGGGCAGTTATGGTGGCAATCAGGAGAGGTGACTTGTCTGCTTTGATGGCGACCTTTGGGGCTCTTGGATGGAGCGTAGCCAATTTGGAAGACATTCTCAAAAAAAGAAAGTATATACAAAAAACGAGAGTTTTTTCAGACAAGCATATCATGGATACTGTTTTTGATAACCGAAACTTGATAGAAATTTACAATGATCAATTTGCACAAACAAAATTATTATGGTGAAACCAAGGAATTTATGGTGAGAAAAAAGAAACTCAGGTTTATTGGCGACAGCAGGATAAATGCCCGAATGCGCGCAATCGACTCTAAATTTATGAGTCTATATAGAAACTTGCCTTTTACCTATTTCTGGCTGTATAGAAGAGCATTTGGAAATTTGCTTTCAGGAAGTAAAACTGTCACCATGCTTGATCTGGGGTGTGGCGACGGGACCGCAACCAATAGGTTAAACTTGCCTTCAGGCTTTGAAATTACCGGTGTTGATATCTTTAAGAAGTATTTAGAGATAGCAAAAACCTTGAGAATATACCAAAAATTAAACCACAGCGATATAAAGAAGTATAATCCCAGGTCGAAATTTGATGTAGTAGTGGCCTCGCATGTTTTGGAGCATCTTAATAAGAAGGATGGATTAAAATTTATTCGAAAATTAGAGAATATAGCCCAGAATCGAGTTATTATTGCGACTCCCATTGGTCAGTTTCCGCAGGAAGATATCGATAAGAACAAATACCAAATCCACAAGTCTACGTGGGATGTGGAAGAAATGAAAAACCTGGGTTACAAGGTCTATGCCCAGGGTTTTCGATCTCTATGGGGAGAATCCAACGTCATCAAAGAATATGGAGTTTTGAGCTATTTTTTCTTTCTACTGTCTTATCTTTTATCCCCCTTGTTAGTGCTTAGGCCGGAGTGGGGTACATATATGATTTGCGTAAAATGCTTAGAAACAAATTAAATATATCAGTTCTTTTGCCTGTTTTCTCATTAGTGCTTGTTATGATTTGGTTTGTTCCCGGGGGCATCAGGGGTGGAGCGGAATCCGGTCTGCCTTTTTATGACCTTACGCGAGTAGCGCAGTTAACCAGCCGTGCGTGGACAGATGTTGGGCTTGGTACAGTAGTTGGTGCTGGCGCGGCGAGTAACACTACATTTTATGTTCTGTCTAAACTGCAAAGCACCGGTACCTCGCCGGTAGTCGTACAGGCACTGGTTTATTTTTCCCTGCTTTTAGTATCTGGGATTTCGGTATTTCGCTTGGCCAAGACCTTCTTTCCTAATATTGACGATAAATTCGCATTACTGGCTGCGCTTTTTTATTGGTTTAACCCGTTTTCTTTGGTTAATGCCATTGGGCGCAATTTAGATAATTACAAATTCTTTTTTGCCGCTCTACCTCTGCTATGGCTCATTTATATTTTAGGTTTGAATAAAAGAAAATATGTTTATGCTCTCCTGTTTGCCCTTGTCTCATGTCTAGTTTCTTATTCTTTCACTTTTATACCTTCACTACTGCTTTTATGGTTTACTATATTTCTGACGACTGTTTTTTATGTCTTTTTCTCTCCGCAAAAGGGCAGGACCACTTTTTATATTGTCTACTTAATCACTTCGCTTGTTGGATTTTTTGCGGTCAATTACTGGTGGATCAGCCAAGTATTCAGTTTTCTGACATCTGCGGCTTTCGAAACTTCTGCAAGTAACTTTTTTAATGACAAAGGAAACCTCGCCACGCTGACCGCTCTAAGCAAGAGATTGGGTTTTTTTGTAAATAACCTGAGACTTATGCATGGGCCCTACTACTATGAAGCTCCCAATTGGAATTGGACTAGAATTTATACAATACTCCCTGCTGTAATTTTGGAGTTCACTGTCTCGCTTATAGTCCTTGGTACTATATTTAAATTTAGGAGAAATAGACAAATTCTATTTTTGGCATCGGTTTTTACAATTACCCTTTTCTTACTTAAAGGTAATGGTGAACCCTTTGGCGAGCTCTTTCAGTTTGTTTTTGAGCGATTCATTTTTTTACAAGTCTTCAGAAATCCTTTTGAAAAAATTGGTTTCTTGTTAATTCTCGTGTTCGGCTTACTTCTTTCTTTCGGAGTCTGGAGGTTGTCTCTGGTTAGAAAAAGAATAGCCAAATATGTTTTCCCGGTAAGCTTCTTGGTGCTAACAGTTTTTTTCGGCTTTCCTTTTTGGACTGGTCTAGTTTTTACCAATACTGAAGGGGGAGTCTTGAAAAGTAACTCGATCATCGTCCCCGAATACTACAAAGAAGTTTCTAGTTGGGTTGATTCTCAGCTGGGAGTTTTCCGTTTCGTGTCGCTTCCTTTAGGAGGTGAGGCAATTACGCACAACTGGGAGAGAGAGTATCTTGGGGTTGAGCTGTCGAGTTTGCTATTTAATACCCCAAACGTTTCTTTCAATTCAACCATTCCTCGTTATAACGAAATTGCCAGTAGTGTGTCGAGATATCAAATAGAGCCGGAAATTTTGAACTTCTTACCTTTTATAAACGCTAAATATATTGTGTGGAGGGAGGATATAGATTTTAAAGCCCGGGAAATGCCTGACCCGAAAATTGTGCGATCGAAACTTGATGAATGGTTAGATCTTGGCCTTTTAGCTAAGCGTTTTGAAGCAGGAAAGCTTGCGGTATACGAAATAAACTCAGACTATTTCTGGCCAAAAATATACTTAACCGGAAATAAATTGATAACCAACTCCAACGACTTGGCTTCTCTTTCATCTTTGGTGGAAAATTTCCCGGCTCAAAAGTTTGTTACTTTTGACAAAGACTGTTTGGAAAAGTGCACCGGCTTCAATAAATTGGTCTATGTTCCCGAAAAAGTCTACCTTCAAAAAGTCTCATCGCCTCTGCCAACAGAACTAAGTGACGATGACTTGCTGGCTAAACTTTTTTATTCCAAGCATCTTCCAGGAGATTTGATATACCCTCTCATAAAATTAAACGAAAGAATTCTTGAGGCTCGTGAAAAGGATTACGATGGCTGGCTTTTATACAAGATAGGCATTCTAGGTAAAAGGGCAACTGAAATATACAAATTACGGAAAATTGGTTCAGATGAAGACATAATTAAAAAATCAGAAGGCAGTTATATGTCAACAATGCGTGAATTGGAGGAGGACATTGTCATGCTGAGTCAGTCTGTAAGCCCTGTTTCCAGCGTGGTGAAAGATTCATTAATTTATCAATGGGTCTTGCTAGACAGGGCAGGTTTTAAGTCTCAGGGGGACCCACTGCCTCTGCTACTTTCCCGATGGAATATTAAGCCAACTTTTGAGTTGCCAGTTTCAGAGAATTCGTATGTTATTGCCAGTTTTGAAGTTCCGGTTGGTGGGCAGTATTCCATTTTAGAGCCTGACCGCGCGGAGGAAGTATATTTTGATGGTAAAAGACTAAATAATATTGACCAAGCCATTTCTGTTGATGCGGGTGAACACGAGATAGCCATACTTGATGACGATGAAGAACTTTATGAAAGTGTACTAGAAAGTGAAGAACTCATGGTGATAAATAATTTAGAGGGCTTTAATTTTGAGTTCGAATTTCCTGATCATTCGTTTGAATACGATTTAGATTTTGACTACAGGTTTATCAAAGGTAATCTTTTTCAAATAAATATTCAGCAGGACATTGAAAATAAGGAGAATAGTTTTTATCAGCACTTTAAAAAAGCTGACCTTGATCACAACTGGGTGCACTATGAAGCAAGTTTCACAAGTTTAAACGGTGCTAAGAAAGCGAATTTAATTTTTGAGTCAGCAAAAGAAGATTTTTGTGAAAAGTTGTGGTGGGGGTGGCGAACGTGCTCCGTACGAGATTCCGAGTTTAGTGTGGAGGTTAAGAACTTGAGACTTAGGAAAGTTACCACACCACCAATTTTGGTGGTCCTGGATGGAACTGACGGGCAAAACGCGAACAAAGGCGAGGTTTCTTTTGAAAAGATTAATTCTGCGAAGTATATAGCGCACATAGATAAATTAGATGAGCAAGAGGAAATATTAGTTTTTTCAGAGCTTTACAACTCTAATTGGAAAGCAACCTACGTGAACGGAGAACAAGTACCTGGTGAAAAGCATTTATTGGCAAATGTTTATGCCAACGGCTGGATAGTTGATAAACCAGGTGAGTACGATATTGTGATTGAATTTTCATCCGAGAAAGTCTTGCGAACAGGAAAGATAGTTTCAGTAGTCTCAATAGTTACGGAAGTACTTTTGATAACTATCTTGGTTGGCTTCGAAAGAAAGAAAAATGCTTAAGAGGATAACTGTATTGTATCTAGTTTTCTTTTTGTTTCTGGTCTTATTCCAGGCTTGGACCAAGTATGCGGAATTAAATTTTTCTATAATTCATCTGCTCCATTGGTTTTTTCTTTTTGGTTGGCTAATGGTGGTGTCAGCTTATAAGCTGACTAGTAAATTTTCTCTGGGTATGGGTTTGGCAATGATGATAGCAGGCATAGTCATTTTTATTTTGGGGCCGCTTGATTTCACGGAAACCATAATCAGATTTGGCTTTGTGGCTTGGTTAGTGGGAATTGGGCAGGCTCTGCTAGAATATAGAAAATGATTCCCCTTGTGGCCAATGATTTCCCCATCGTTTCCGGTGAGTTTTTGCGTCTTGCATTTTCACTCCCTCAAATATGGTCTTTTCGCGGTACGGGTTTTGGGATGAACGTAGTCTCTACCCTATGGAGTTGGCCTTTGGATTTTATTTATGGTCTGGGAGCAGTGTTTGGGTTAAATTTTGAGCTCCTTGAGCGAATTTTAGGAATTTTACCAATATTTGTAGTTGGTATTTGGGCAATGTCCAAGTTGTTGGCTTACTACAAAATTGGCTCACCCGGAAAGTGGGTAGGTACGTTATTTTTTTTATTAAATACTTATTTATTACTTCTGGTTGATGGTGGCCAGCTTTCAATAGGCTTAGCATATGCCTTTCTCCCAGTGGTGTTTTTATCGGTAATTTTGGCAGTTAACTCTGGGTACAGAAAAAAGATATTGTCGGGGTTGGCAGCATCGATCTTGGCTGTATTCGATATCAGATTTCTTGTTATTTTAGCCATTTTGGTAATACTTCATAGCCTTTTTAGCAGGCCAAAACTGCTTAGGTTGCTGCAAACAGGCATAGTGATTGGGCTAGTCTTTCTTGGTTTAAATGCCTACTGGATTTTTCCGGTTATTTTCGCACAGGGACCTACATTGCCTATTAACTACACGCGAGTTTCGCAAGCCACATTTCTGGGCTTTGCGGAACTTAAACATGCGATTCTTCTGCTCCAGCCGCATTGGCCTAAAAATGTTTTTGGAGAAATCCCGCCAGTAAACAAGGAATTTATTCTAATTCCTGTTTTATCCCTTTTGGCAATCTTGTTTCATCGCAAAAAATATACTTATTTTTGGGCGGCAGTAGCTGTAATATCAATATTTCTTGTGAAGGGAGGGAATCCTCCTGTGGATTCACTTTATAAATGGCTTTATGCCAATATCCCCGGATTTTATATTTTTCGTGATTCTACCAAGTTTTTTGTCCTGGTGGCGATTTCATACTCGGTTCTGATTTCTTTAACTGTTAATTTCTTTGCGAAGAAATTTCCAAAATTTAAAGTATTCGTTGTGATTGGGGTCGTTTCTTCTTTTGTTTTTCTTGTAAGACCGGTCGTTTTTGGTCAAATGACCGGTATTTTTGCTCCCCCTGTTTATCAAGAAGAATATGCGAGTCTTGAGAATAAACTTAAAGCCGACACTGAGTTTGGGCGGATAGTTTGGTTACCAAAGCGGCCGCCTCTGGGCTATGCGTCTGACCTTCATGCTCAAATCGACGGGCTCTCGCTTCTGGAGTTACGGCCTTTTGCTGTAGGGACTGTGGGGGGATACGAGACGCTCAATTTTTTGCGAGAGTCGTCTTTTGTGGACGAGCTATTGGATATTTCCGGCGTGAAATACATTAGTTATCCCTATCCTGACACACGTCGAGAGGACCTGGACCAAGAAGATATAGCGTATTATCACGCTTTCAGCGATCAAATCAGTAATCTGCCTTGGATTGAAAGTAAAATTAGTGATTTTCCAGTCAACACTTTCACTACTCGTAAAAATCAGGACAGCTTCTTCTTGACAAGAAACTCTTATTGTATCATTGGTTCAGATAAAATTTATCAAGAGTTCTCTTCAAACCCGGAGTTTGAGCTGGCCAAAAACGTGACGATCTTTTTAGAAGAAAGCCCCGGCATGGCCTCAACTCTATCAGAAGACGCTTGCAAATACGTTCTCTATGAGAGTGGCGTGATTGATTTGGCAGCAAGTTTTATTCACTCAAATAAGTTCATCTCGGTTGCAAGCCTTTTGGACTTTTCCCCAAATAGCACTGGCTGGTGGAAAAGAGAGGCGACGGACTTAATATGGTGGAGAGTTTTCTTGCAACAGAAATATGCACTGGACAATCTGGATTTTGATTATGAACAAGGGTGGGGTGTCGCTGAAGGAGACTTGGATTTACAACTTTCCAATTCAAACTTCAAAAAAGATAACGTCTTGTTGGCTAGGGTGATGGTTAGCGCTCGCGGAGGAGAGCTGATTTTTTCGCAAGGGGAGGAAGAGGTGGGGAGAATAAATACACTTAGCGACTTGCCGAAAAAAGTAACTCAAAGACTTTCGGGCTATGGCGATATTCCAGACAAGGTCTTTGAATATACTGGCGCAGATTTTTCTTGGTATGAAGTAGGTAGTCTGTTGACAGAAGAACCAATCACCATAACCACATCTGGAGATATAAATGTGATTAATGCCTTGGTTTCTTTAAGTAAGGAAGAGTGGAGTAGGGCAAAAGATATAAGTCGGAAACTTGAAGTATTAAATTGGGACAGACTGGACGAAGAAGAAAGGATCAAGATTTTTGTATCAGAAAACACGGTGGCTAAGGTAAAACACGAACGACTCTCCCCCACTAAATATAAAGTTACAGTTTCCGGACTCAACAGTCCTGCGACTTTGGTTTTCTCAGAAACTTACAATCCCCTTTGGACAATGAGTGGCGAAAACGGGTTTAAGGTTTATTCTATGTTCAACGGTTTCCTTGTTGAGACCAATGGTGAATACGAAGTAGTTTTTGAAGCACAGAAGTATGTGGAAAGTGGGTTATTGATAAGCATGGCGACAGCACTACTGCTCGGGTATAATCTACTTAGTGGAAAAATTAAAAGAGGTCATAAAAACAAAAACGCTTAGGCAGTCCTCAATAACCTTTGGCGGAAGCCTTGTCAATGGCACCTTAGGCGCTGTTTTTTTTATTCTGGTTGCCAGAAACCTAGGGCCCGCTGCCTTTGGAGTTTTTAGCCTCGCCGTTGCGGTCTCCACACTTCTTGGTGACGTTGCTGATTTAGGCGTCAACACGGGCATTGTACGATTTGTGGGGAAATTTGCGCACAGTGATCCTTCAAAAGCGCTGAAGTTTTTAAAGTTGGGTCTGGAAATAAAAGTATCGCTTGGCCTTGGTGTGGTGGTATTGGGCTATGTGGCAGCTCCTTTACTGGCTACCCTGGTATTTCAAAAGCCGGAGATTACTCAAGCCCTCCGTCTTTCTTTTGTAGGAGTTGGCGGGATGTTGCTTTTCACTTTTACAAGCGCGAGCCTTCAAGCGTATCAGAAATTTTGGCATTGGAGCGCCCTTTACGTTTTTACAAACGCCCTCCGGCTCGTTTTCCTTTTTGCACTTATCTCACTTCAGTCTATAAACATTACTAACTCTCTGGTAACTTATATCTCCATTCCTTTTCTGGGTTTTGTAGTGGGCTCATTTTTCACTCCTGTTGCAAAGTTTTTATCCCTAAAGGGTGAGTTCAAAGTGGCCTCGCAGTTTTTTGACTACAACAAGTGGGTAGCTCTTTCTGCCGTAATTTCTGCCGTATCTTCGAGGCTTGATACCTTTATTTCTGCCAGGTTACTCACTGAGGGCGAGCTCGGGATATACTCCGCCTCAAATCAACTGGTACAAGTCGTCCCCCAGCTGATTGGTGCCTTGGGCACGGTCATTGCGCCGAAAATGTCCGCGATGGCTACTAATGCTTTCCCGAAATATCTTCAAAAAACACAAATATTGGTGCTTATAATTGCACTTTTAGGGTTATTTGGTATTCCTGTTGCCCAGGTTCTCATCCCACTTTTTTATGGAAGTGAGTTTGTGGGTTCGGTCCCCATCTTTATAATTTTACTTTTAGCAATGCTCGTGTTTTTAATCGCTCTCCCGGTTCATCTTGCGGTTTACTACCACTATGGCCGCCCAAAACTCTTCTTTTATATTGGTTTAGGCCACTTTGCGATTAGTCTGGTTGTTGGCTGGTTTATGATCAGTAAATTTGGAGGTATTGGCGCAGCACTGACAGTGCTCATTGGAATGATTTTTAGCTTCGTTGTACCCGCTGTTTGGGTGGCAAATAAGCTTACAAGGCAAAAATGAAAATCTGGGCCCATACAATTGTAAAAAACGAAGAACGATATGTATGGTTTTCGATTATGAGTGTCATTGATAATGTTGACAAGGTGTTAGTTTATGACACTGGAAGCCGGGATAATACAGTAGCTATCGTTAAGGAGATTAAAAAAATTTATCCAGAAAAAATAGTTTTAAAACTTGTTGGAGATGTAAATATCATTGAATTTACCCAAGTAAGGCAGGCGATGCTTGCCGAAACCAAGGCAGATTGGTTTGTGATACTTGACGGTGATGAGGTTTGGTGGAAGGAGTCAATCAAAAATTTGGTAAATTTAATCAATAAAACCCCAAAACTTGAGAGTGTGGTAAGTAAGTATTATGCTCTTGCAGGAGATATTTTCCATTTTCAGGATGAAAAATATGGCAGGTATCAAATAGATGACAGAACTGGGCATATTAATATTCGGGCTATGAAAGTGAGTATCCCGGGGATTCACTTTGAGAAACCTCACGGTCAGCTGGGAGTTTATGATGAGAAAGGTGTTCTTGTTCAAAATCAAGACAAGAAGTTTAGACGCCACACAGATGGAGTTTCGTACCTGCATTTTACAAACTTGAAAAGATCGGCCGTAGATAGCTTGGTACCCAAACGAAGTTTTAAGTTTAAGTATATTCTCGGTGCACCCTTCCCGGACGATTTCTATTATCCGGAAGTGTTTTTTGTAGGAAGGCCAAGCAGTGTTATGTCCCCCTGGGAGAAAAGAAAGGCAAGTTATGAATTACGAGCACGAGCCGAGTACCCCTTGAGGGAGCTGAAATCAAAGTTGCCGATTTTCAATAAGACTGGTTACTAATGAAAAAGCTTAATCATTGGGAAAGCGGGGACTATTATGACAAGGCCTCTTGCGCCAGCAAGGTAGATCATCCCGGAATGAAATTGCTTCACAGCCTTGTATCTGATGGCTCTGTGGTGGTGGATTTGGGTTGTGGTGAAGGGACACGTTTGCATCTGCTGGTTGAACATAAAATGGTAAGACGGGCTATAGGTATTGATATCAGTAAAACCGCGATACTAAGGGCAAAGAAAAAGTATAAAAATTTTGAATTTATTAAAGCAAATTTGGAAAATCTTCCTTTATACGACTCGTTTGCTGATTTGGTTTATAGTGCTTTTGTTTTGGAGCATACTGACAATACCAAAAAGGTTCTAGGTGAGGCGATTCGCATTTCCAGAAAGGGAGGAGATATTGTACTAATCGCACCCAATTACGGTGCTCCAAATCGCTCCTCTCCACCTTATAGGGGATCAAGGATCGGGAAGCTTATGATAGGGTTTGTTAATGACATTTTTTATTTTGGAAGTAAGCTTAAGTGGCTTAAGACCATCCCAATAATGGAGAAATATGATATAGACTATGATGTTACCGTTGAACCATATATTAAATCCTTGATATCCTTTTTACGACATAAGAATATTAAGGTCGTTTTTTGGGACACTTGCTGGAGCGAAGAGTTGTCTGGTGCAAAACTGCATCAGAAAATATTTCGTTTGTTAGCTAGCAGGGGTGTTTATCCTTTTAATTATTGGGGCCCACATTTGATAGTGCATGGTGTAAAAATATGAATGACATAATTGGAATTGAGACACTGAAAAGAATGGAGAAGATGGGGTTTTATAACAAATGGCTTGTAGGTAAAGTCAAAGATTATTTGTCTGGGGAGATTCTCGAAATTGGCTGTGGGATTGGCAATATAACTGAACTCCTCGTTCATTACGGTAAAGTAACAGCGACGGATATTGAAAGATATTACATAGCAAAAACAAAAAAAAGAATGAAAGGAAGAGCTCTGATCGGCTTTGGAGATGCGGAGATGGGGATATTCTTCTTCGGTAATAAAAAATTTGATGTTGTAATAAATTTTAATGTCTTGGAACATATCAATAAAGATGATTCGGCAATAGAAAATATGGCAAAAAGACTTAAAAAAGGAGGCAGACTTGTGATAGTTACTCCCTCACATGAATTACTTTTTGGAAGTCTAGACGAAAATCTTGGTCATTACAGAAGGTACGAAAAAGTGGAAATTTCTAGAAAGTTTAAAGACGCAGGCCTTTCGGTTAAAGAAGCGAAATATATAAATTGGTTAGGTGCACTTGGTTGGTTTGTTAACTCCAAAATATTTAGAAGAAAGATATTGGCTTCGAAACAGTTGGGTATTTTTGCTTTTATTTCAAAACCTTTTTTGTTTTTTGAAAGATTTATTTCTCCCCCTTTCGGGCTTTCGGTTTTAATAGTAGGGGAGAAGCAATGAAGCTATCAGTCATTATACCGGTGTTCAATGAGGAAAAAACGGTGGCGGAGCTGATAAGTAAGGTTCAAAAGGTTAAACTAAGAAAAGAGATAATAGTAGTTAATGATGGGTCCTACGATAATACGAGTAGTATTTTGAAAAAGTTTAAGAATATAAAAGTTTTAAACCACAAGGGTAACAAGGGGAAAGGTGCGGCCGTCAGAACTGGTATCAGGTACGCAACTGGAGACATTCTTTTAATACAAGATGCAGATTTGGAATACAATCCGGAAGATTATGAGAGGCTTGTTAAACCGATTGTTGAGAGGAAAGCTAAAGTAGTTTATGGTTCGAGACTGAAAAAATACCTCCTCGTCTTTTTTGGAAAAGAGCGAACACCGTTGCCGGCACATTTAATTGCTAATAAATTATTAACTTTTGTAACGAACATTTTATATGGTAGTAGCTTAACAGACATGGAAACCTGTTATAAAGTTTTCAAAAGTGACGTACTTCAGTCTATTAAGCTAGTCTCGAACGGGTTTGAAATAGAGCCGGAAATAACAGCGAAGATATTAAAAAGGGGTTATAAAATTTATGAAGTACCTATAAAAGTGAAACCCAGAGGGTATGAAGAAGGCAAAAAGATAAATTGGGTAGACGGCATCAAGGCAATTTATTATTTGTTGTACTTTAGGTTTTTTGACCAATGAAAATAGCAATTTTAAGTTACTATTCCGGGCAGGTTGATAGGGGAGTGGAAACCTGGGCAAAAAACTTAAAGGAGAAATTGCCAAACAAATTTGATGTTGACATTCTGGGTGGAGACAGACCGGCACTGAATTTTTTTGAGAAGTTTTTTTATTTTTCACTCCATTTCTTTAGCCATATAGCACATATAAGATCCGCCGATATTGTAATACCAACTAATGGATCTATCCAGACTTTTATTTGTAGAATAGTTACATGGTTACTTGCTAAACCAATGATTGTTTTTGGTCACGCAGGACCCGGCGCGGACGATAAATGGAACTTGCTTTGCTCACCAAACATTTTTGTGGTCTTTAGTAATTCGCAAAAAAAGTGGGTTGAAAAGTACAAGCTGCCTTGGACTAGAGTAGTGGTTATTCCGCATGCTGTTGATACAACGAGGTTTACTCCGGCGAGAAAGAAGCCCGGAAAAAATATAATTTTATGTGTCGCCGCAAACATTCCAAGTAAAAGAGTTAATTTAGTCGAGATGGCAGTCAAGAAACTTACGGGTTATCAATTTATAGCAGTTGGTAAAGGAAACCCGGTTGAAGTTTCGCACGCTGAAATGCCCGTGATTTATCAAAAAGCAGACGTTTTTTGCTTTGTTCCTTGGGAGCGTGAAGCTTTTGGCTTGGTTTTTCTAGAAGCCTTGGCGAGTAATTTGCCGGTAGTCACAATCGACGATGATGTGAGACGGGAAATTGTTGGAGATTCTGGGATATTTGTAAAAAACCCTGAAAATGTTTTAGAAATCGCAGGTGCCATGAAGAAGGCTCGTGAGAAAAATTGGGGAGACGAACCAAGAAGGCAGGCAGAAAAGTTTGGCTGGGATAAAATAGAAAAAAAATATGAGAATTTGTTTATGAATTTAGTTCAATGAAAATATCAGTCGTTATTGCGGTTTCTGCATATGAGATAGATAAACTGAGAGAATGTCTTTTGTCGGTGAAAAGCTTTGCGAACGAAATTATTATTTTTAGTCTTGGGATGGAGGATAGGCGAGTAGGAGAAAAACTGAAGGGTGTTTCGGCAAAAGTTGTAAGGACTGAAAAACCAAAATATATAGAAGTTTTAAGGAATAAAATGGCCGAAAGCGCGGCTGGCCCTTGGATTTTGATGTTGGACCCGGACGAAAGACTCACGAAAACTCTTAAAGAAAAATTGAAGGAAATTTCGAGAGAGGATAAATTTTCTGTGGTAAATATTCCCAGAAAAAATATCTTTTTCGGACATTGGATTGCTCACACCAGCTGGTGGCCGGACAAACAATTGCGGTTTTTCAAAAAAGGTTCTCTTGTTTGGAGTCAGACCATTCACAAGTACCCCGAGGTTCACGGCAAGGTTTTAGATCTTCCTGCGATTAAGGAGAATGCGCTTGAGCATTATGGCTTTGATAATTTAATTGAGTTTATCGATAGACACAACAGGTATTCCTCAGTTGAGGCCGAAAATTTAAATAAGGATGGAGTCAAGTATGGCTTTCTAGCTATGACTTGGCAGATACTACGAGAGTTTGTGCGCCGCTATACTAAACATCAGGGGTACCTCGATGGTTTTTGGGGCTTTGCCCTGAGTTACTTAATGGCTTTTTACAAACTTACAGTTTGGGTAAAATTGTGGCAAATACAGCAAAAATATGAAAATAGACACGGACTCTAAATATGTGCTAAAGTGTTTCCTTGTTTGGCGTGTCCTTCTTTTTTTACCTCTGTTTTTGGCTCCACATTTGATTTCATTAAGAACCGGATATTTGTACGAACATATTGACAATATTCTATTTTTTCCGTGGGCAAATTTTGACGGCGTGAGGTACCTCTCGATTGCTGGTCGTGGCTACATTACGGAGGCTGCCTTTTTCCCGCTTTACCCGCTTCTTATACGAATTGTTTCTCTTGGCGGAGAACTGTTTAGCCTAAGGCAATTTTTGGCTGGACTAGCTATTTCAAACATTGCTTTTTTGATAGCTCTCACCATGCTTTACAAAATTGTTAAATCTGACTTTTCCAAGGCCACTGCCCGGTGGGTAGTAGTGTTTACACTGGTTTTCCCGACTTCATTCTTTTTTGTGAGTATTTATTCTGAAAGTATTTTTATACTTTTACTGGTTAGTTCTTTTTGGTTTGCCAGAAAAAAGAAATGGTTATTATCCGCTTTAGCCGGTGCAATACTTTCTGCAACAAGACTTGTTGGAGTTCTGATTTTGCCTGCTATTTGGTTAAGATTTCGGAAAGCCGTTTATTTTATTGTTCCGGTAGGCATAGTTTGGTATGCAATTTTCAATTATTTAAAGTGGGGCAATCCGCTTTATTTTATTAAGGTCCACGGGCAGCTTGCCAACGGAAGATCAGTCACGAGCATCGTTTTGTTTCCACAGACAATATACCGGTATATAAAAATTCTTTTAGAACTGCCCATGTCTTTGTTTGAATGGTGGGTAGCACTTTTGGAAGTCTCATCTTTTTTTGTTGCAGCCTACTTGTTATATTTGGCTTATAAAAAAGGAGTAGAGAAATCATATTTACTTTTTTGTTTACTCGCTTTTTTGGTGCCGGCTAGCTCAGGTACTTTCAGTGCACTTCCAAGATATATTATAGTGCTTTTCCCTATATATATTGCCCTGGCGCTTATTAAAAATAACTTCTTGAAAAAGGGTCTTGTTTTGGTATTTTCTTGTTTACTTTTTATTCTCTTAATGTTTTTTGCGAGAGGGTATTATATTTCATGAAAAACCCATTATTTTGGATTATTGCATTAACCCTGGGTCTCAGGATTGTAACTTTAAACCAAAGTTTCTGGCTTGATGAAGCAATTGGGGCAATTGCCGCTCGGGATTATAGCTATTCAGAAATAGTCACAAGATTTATTTATTTTGACAATCACCCGCCGCTTTATTATTTACTTCTTAAGTTTTGGGCAAGTATTTTTGGATATTCAGAAATTGCCCTCAGGAGTCTGTCGGTATTTTTTGGCGCACTAATGGTATTTATTCTCTATAAGATAAACAAAACCGCGTCGCTACTCTTAGCCACATCTCAAATTCATATTTATTATTCTCAAGAAGCCAGGATGTATGTAATGGCAGGATTTTTCGCAATACTCGCCGTTTACTTTTTTCTTAAAGCTCTGAAAAATAAAAAAAATACTGGCTGGCTGATTTTTTCATTGGCGCTTGTTGGAATGATGGGGACTGATTATATGCCGGTGTTTTTACTGCCAGTTTTCCCCTTTTATGTTTTCCTGAGAAAACGAAAAGCTTTTTCAAAATTGGTTGCTTCGTTTGTTCCCTTAGTCATTTTTGGAGTACTGTGGCTTCCGGTAATAAGCACTCAAATTGGCAACTACCGTGAAGTTTCGAGTAGTTTTCTTTTTGGCGGAGCAACTTTCAAGCAGGCGGTGCTATTTTGGATAAAATTTGCATTTGGTAGAATTTCTTTTGAGCCGAAGATTATTTATTATGCACTTGTGGGTCTGGCATCTCTTCCCATTATTACCTCTCTATTCATCAGTTTTCGTAAAAGGAATTTGTTAATTTGGCTGTGGTTATCTGTGCCCGTAATTTTGGGATTTCTTGCGTCATTTTTATTCCCTGCATTTAGTTATTTCAGATTTGTATATATTTTGCCGGCTTTCTATATTTTGATTGCCAGAGCAAACAAAAAATTTCTTGTATATTTAGTGATATTATTTAACTTTCTTGGACTTGTGATTTATTATGCCGACCCTCATCAACAAAGAGAACAGTGGAGGCAGGCTGTCAAGTTTATTGAAAGCGAGCCGGAGCCCGAGTCTATTGCGCTATTTGAGTTTTCCGCGCCATTCGCGCCATATTTGTGGTACTCTCAGGATAAGCTGGAAGCCAGGGGGGCGACCGATGCGATATCGGCCGGCCCGAAGACTAAAAACCTGACTCGGAAACTGATTGAAGATAAGAGCAGAATTTATTACTTTGACTATTTAAGAGATGTTTCGGACCCAGAGAGATTTGTTGAGAAAGTAATTACAGAGGAGGGGTTTAAAGAAATCAGTAAGACGACAGAGTTTGTTGGAATAGGGGCAATCACCACTTATGAAAAAGTTAAACAGATTTGAAATTGCACTAACTGGAATTATTCTTATGCATGTTTTGGTGCTTCTAAAAGGTTTTTTCTTTCCTTATCCGGAACTATTTGTATATCCGTACTTAACAAACATCGGGCTCATGCCGTACGTCCAAATCCTCGACCAGCATTTTCCGGGACTCATGTTTTTTCCCATAAACTTGGCAAATATTGGTTTTGTGACCCCAGATCACTTTAGAGTTTTGCAAATTGGAACAATAATTGCGCTGCATATTTTGATTTATAAAATCGGTTTTTCATTGACTGATTCCAAAAAAACTGCTCTTCTGGGCAACATTTTATATTTTATTATTCACCCTTTTTTGGAGGGTAATGTGGTCTGGATAGACAATTTTATTCCTTTGCTGCTTTTGCCGGCTTTTTATTTTTTAGCCGAAAAGAAGCGAATATTTTGGGCAGGGTTATTGTTAGGTTTGGCCATTTTATTAAAGCAAGTTGTTATTCCCACAAGCATTCTTATCTTTCTTTGGCTATGGTTTACCGACAAAAAATTGACTAGAAGCTTCTTTTTGGGGATTGCAATCCCAGTTACTATTCTTGTGTTTTATATTTTTTCAAAAGGTTTGTTGAACGACTTTATATACTGGACTTATACATTCAACATCTCAACTTTTGCCCAAATGGGTAGAAAGTACCCAACCTTTCGGCAACTTCTGGCTATGGGCGTTCTCTACTTTCCCGCTATTTTAGTATCACTATATGGTTTCATCTCCAGAAAACGCGAGTTGTCTTTACTGTCTTTGATGTTGTTCGGAAGTTTGCTTTTTGCGTATGCACGGTTTGACTATGTTCATCTCCAGCCCTCATTGCCTTTTGCAATTTTGGCCATTGTTTATTTCTTTGGCCGAATTTCGGAGAAAGTTTCTAAAAATTTGTTTATTTTGTATTTACTTCCGCTGGTTTGGTTAACCACGCGGTTTTATATGACTAGCATTGGGGATAAAGTAAACTTTTTTGGGAGCACTGAGTATAATGTTGCAGATAAAATTATCGAATTAACCGACCCCGGTGACCCGATTTTTATGTACGGGACTCTCCCCCATATGTATCAGATGACTTCCACACGTCCTTCGGGCAATATTTTTGTATTTCATTTCCCCTGGTTTATGAAAATTGCAGAAGATAAAGTGTTAAATGGGCTACAAAGCGACCCACCTAGGGTTGTAGTTCAACAAAAGTCTGCCTCAATTGACGATTATTATTTGTACGATTATATGCAGAAGATTGAGAAGTATGTTTCGGAGAATTATGAGAAAATAGAAGAAGTAGAGGGTGTTGAGATTTTGGTACCTAAAAGATGAAAATTGCAATTGACATATCACAAGTGATCTATGAAACTGGTGTTTCGGTTTATACGCGTGAGCTTGTAAGTAATTTAATCAAACTTTTTGGCGACAATGAATATGTTTTGTTTGGCGGCTCGCTTCGGCGCGTGGCCGAACTGCGCGAATTTATGGGCAAGTTTAAAACTGCTAAAAAGGTAGTTACGCCTATATCCCCTTCGGTTGCAGATATTTTGTGGAACAGGCTGCATATTGTGAATATCGAAAAATTAGTTGGTAAGGTTGACGTGTTTCACTCGTCAGACTGGGCAGAGCCTCCAAGTAGTTGCCTTAAAGTGACCACCATTCACGATTTGTCTTTTGTCCACTATCCGGAATTTACAAATAAAAAAGTGTTGGCAACTCACAAGCGGCGGCTTTATTGGGTGAAAAAAGAGTCAAGCGCAGTAATTGTTCCCAGCCACTCTTCCAAAGAGGATGCAATAAAGTTGGGGATCTCTGAAGAGAAGATTGAAGTAATTCCCGAGGCACCGGGCAATATTTATAAAAAGCAAGTCAGGGCCGTTATCGACAAAGTTAAGGAGAAATACAAAATCCGAGGAAGCTACGCTTTGGCCGTGGGGGCTTCTCCGCGTAAAAATACGGTAAGGATTATTAACGCCTTTGAGAAGGCTAAAGTTGATGCAAAGCTTGATAAATTAGTTATTGTAGGTAGAGGCGAAAATCACATGTATAAAAATGTTGTGTTTTTAGGTCATATACCGACCGCCGATTTACCCTCCCTTTACAGCGGCGCCTCGGTTTTTGTGTATCCGTCTTTATATGAAGGATTCGGCTTGCCTATTTTGGAAGCTTTTGCGTGCCATTGCTCTGTAGTTACATCAAACGTCTCGAGTATGCCGGAAGTCGCCGGAAGCTCGGCGGTTTTGGTGAACCCGGAAAATATTGAGGACATTGCTGAAGGTATTGTCAAGGCCATAAAAAGCTCGAAAGAACTGATCGAAAAGGGCACTGCCCGCGCTAAAGAATTTTCCTGGGAAAGGGCAGCCCGTGAAACCATGAATGTTTATAAGAGCTTAGTTTGATATCATATGCTTAATGGTTATCGGCATTGACGGTAATGAAGCGAATATTGAGAATCGGGTAGGTGTGAACCAGTACGCTTACGAGCTTCTAAATGCACTTTATAAACTTCCTGAAAGCAGGAAGCACACCTTTATAATTTATCTGAAAGATAAACCAAGGCAGGATCTGCCAAAAGAAAGGCAAGATTGGGAGTACATTGTGTTGCCAGGAACAGGCCTGTGGATCATAAAAACTCTAGTCCCTCACTTGTACTCGCAAAAACATAAGCTTGATGTTTTCTTTTCCCCCAGTCATTACGTGCCGCCTATTGCGCCGGTTAAGCTAATTTGCTCGATTATGGACTTAGGATACCTTACCACCCGTAACCAGTTTAGAGCTTATGACTATTGGCAGCTAAGGCTCTGGACTGCATGGAGTATACTCGTAAGCCAGAAAGTTTTTGCAATTTCTGAGGCGACAAAAAAAGATATAGTGAACCGCTATCCTTATGCCAGAAGCAAAGTGAGTGTGACTATGTTGTCTGGGGACTCTTCTGTTTTGACTAACAAAGTTACCGAGCAAGCCATTCGTAAAATCAGGCAAAAATATTCTTTGGGGGAGAAGTACATTTTATTCCTCAGTACTCTCAAGCCGAGTAAAAACATAGTCGGCCTCTTGTCTGCCTGGAAACAGATTTGCGGGAAACACGGGGAATATAAATTAGTTATTGCTGGCAAAAAGGGCTGGTTATTCGGGCCAATCTTTGAACATGCCAAAAAGCTGAAGTTGGCAGGGCGAGTGGTATTTACCGATTTTGTTCCGGACAAGGATAAACCTGCTTTAATGAAGGGGGCCAGGCTTTTTGTTCTTCCCAGCTTTTGGGAGGGTTTTGGGATTGATATAGTCAACTCCATGGTTTATGGAGTGCCGGTGGTTGCGTCAGACCGTGGAAGTATCCCTGAAGTCGCGGGAGATGCTGGCATTTTAGTTGGCCCAACAAAAACTAGCGATATTGCTCATGCAATTGATAAAGTGTTATCACTAGGCAAAAAAGACTATAATAAACTAGTCTTTGCGTGTAAAACTCAAGCGGGCAAGTTTAGCTGGACCAAAACTGCGCTTGAAACACTGGAGGGATTAACCAATGTTTAAAGACAAACACGGCCGCACACTCACTTTGGCTCAGGCTTTGCCGAAGATTATGGCTCGAATTTATAACTATTGGCTTGACTTTGAACTCATGCTTTTGAGATGCGTTGGCCATATTCCATTTTACTCAGTGAGAATTCTCATTTATAAGATTTGTGGAATATCAATCGGCAGAGGCTCGACAATTCACATGTGGGCGAGCTTTTTTGAGCCTAAAAATATAAGAATTGGGGAAGATTCAAAAATCGGCGATCACGCATTTTTAGACGGCAGAGCATCACTTGTTATAGGCAATCACGTTGATATAGCTTCAAGTGTGATGATTTATAACTCCGAGCACGACTTGGAGAGCATGGAGTTTAAAGCTCGGGAAGAAAAAGTGGAAATTGGCGATTATGTGTTTATCGGCCCGCGCGTGATAATTTTGCCTGGAGTGACGGTGGGCAAGGGTGCCGCGATTGCGGCCGGAGCGATTGTGACCAAAAACGTGCCCGATTTTGCAATAGTCGGCGGAGTTCCCGCAAAGGTTATAGGTGAAAGGAAAAATAAAAATCTAAACTACCGACTAGGACGTGCCAGACTATTTCAGTGATAAACAAGTAAGTCACTACATGATGAAACTTACTTTTAAAATAATTTATTTTTTTCTTGTAGTTGGGCTCTTGGTTTATGTTTCTTTACCCTCCCCCGAATTTCCGGCAGCACCACTGGCTGCTACCCAGTCTCATGAACCGGCGGATTCAGAGACACCACTCAGGCGCGCTTATTTTACTGACTTAAACCGTGACCAAATTATGGCCCATTATAAGTCACAATTTGTGGGCTATCCGACACTTAGGCTCAACTATCCTCCGGAGGAGGCACAAACTCTAATCCGTGACCAGACAAGAAGCAGCTACTTGGAAGAGTTGGTGCATCCCCTGCGCGAGTCACTCTATGTTACCGGTTTTATTCCAAAAGTCAGAAAAGACGCGGTAGTGATTGAAGGACGGGAATATTACCAAAAGATTACAGTTCGGTATGTTCCGAGCAAAGTCTTCGTACGGCTTATTTATGTTTTACTGTTTTCTGCTCTGGGTTACTTTGCAATTGTGTGGTCAGTAAAGCTGGTTAAAGGCTATATTGACTGGCTTAGAAAGAAATTATGGAAAAAGTAAAAGTTTCGGTAGTTGTGATTAACTACAACACTCCGGAGGTTACTTTGAAGTGCTTACAAAGCTTGGCGAAAAATACCAAGAAAGTTAGTTTTGAAATAATTTTGATAGATAATGGCTCAACAAAAACAATTAAAAATTTCAAATTTAAAATTAAAAATTATACTTATCTTAAAAATAAGAAAAACTTGGGTTTTGCAAAAGCCAACAATCAAGGTATCGGTGCTGCCAAAGGGGAATATGTGCTTCTCTTGAATTCGGATACTTTGGTGACAAGCAATGTCGTTTCCGAAATGGCTAAATGGATGGATAAACACCCCGAAGTTGGTATTGCCTCCTGTAAGTTGCTTAACCGCGACGGTAGTGTGCAGGGAACCGGCGGCTATTTCCCAATCCTTATTCGAGTACTCTCCTGGATGAGCATTGAGGATATTCCTTTTGTTGAGAAATTAATTAAGCCGTTTCACCCGTTGCGCAGCAAGTCGTTTTACAAAAATTCAAACTTTTATGAGCATAAGCGTGAACTGGATTGGCTAACCGGGGCATTTTTGTTTATTCGAAAAAAGGTGACTCACGAAATTGGGCTCTTAGATGAAGATTATTTTATGTATACGGAAGATACCGATTTTTGTTATCGTGCCAAGAAGGCCGAATGGAAAGTAATGTATCTGCCGCAGTGGAGCATCACTCATTTTGGCGGAGCGAGCTCAACGGCTGAATTTCCGATAGTCTCGGAATTTCAAAGTATAAAACTCTTTTATAAAAAGCACTATCCCGCTTGGCAATTCCCCGTTTTGAGATTTTTGCTTAAATCCGGCGCGCTTTTTAGGATGCTATTTTTGGGTATACTTTATGGAAAGGAGGCGAAGGCCACTTATGCTCGCGCGTTTAAAGCAGTATAATCACTTACTTAAATATGGAGTAGCCGCCATAATTCTTTCGGTACTTTTGTACCCTAAATTTCCATTTTTAAGAATTCCCGGTATCTCGGTTTCAATTCGTCTTGAGGACTTGGTCGTATTTGGTGTCTTTTTATTTTGGCTTATAACTTCGCTTAATGTTAAGACCTTTTTCAAAGACAAAATTAATTTGGCGATACTTCTGTTTTTTGGGGTTGGATTGGTCTCTGTGCTGGCGGGAATATTTTTGACCGATACAGTTGAGCCTCACATTGGGCTTCTCCATTGGGGCAGGCGGGTAGAATACTTGTCGATATTTTTTATTGGAATTTCGGCGGTCAAAAAGAAAGAAGATCTTTACTTTTATTTAAAGCTTTTGTTAATTGTCGTTGTTTTGGCCTTTTTTTACGGCCTTGGCCAGCGTTATTTTAAAATTCCCATAATCACAACCCAAAACCAGGAGTATGCACGGGGCATTGCCTTGAGATGGCGTGAGGGAGCTCACTTGGTATCCACTTTTGCGGGGCACTATGATTTGGCTTCATTTTTAATATTACTGTTCCCGGCAATTTACCTTTTTCTATTTTCTAAAACTGACACCCTCAGAAAGTTAATTCCAAAAACCAACATTATTATTATTAGAACAATTTTGGTTAGTGTTACTTTGATGGCTTTGTGGCTCTTAACTCAGTCAGCATCGAGAATTTCACTAGTTTCATATTTAGGAAGTAGTGTTTTGGCCCTTATTCTGGCGGGTAAAAAGAAGTTTATTCCCGTAATTGTCCTCTTGAGTTTTGTTTTTGCGAGTTTATCAATGAATTTAGTTGACAGGTATTTGAATTTTGTTGATGTCTATGCGGCAGGTGAGGAGTTGCCGCTCGAGACTATCGCCCCTGAGCCGGTAGTGGAAGACAGGTCAACATCAATTCGTTTGAATGTTGAGTGGCCGCGTGCCATTCGTGCTCTTACGAAAAACCCAATCACCGGAACCGGTTACTCATCAATAACACTTGCAACAGATAACGACTATTTAAGAATGCTTGGCGAAACAGGGCTTTTGGGTTTTGGCAGTTTTTGGCTGGCTTTTGGTTTAATTATCCTCACTATAATCAAAAAGTTTCCAAAAGCGGAGGGACCTGAAACCTTATTTATTATTGGCGTATTCTCGGCAATTTCCGGAGTACTTCTTAATATGGTCTTTATTGATTTGTTAGAGGCATCAAAGTTTGCCATCGCCTTCTGGCTTATACTTGGCTTTGTGGTTGGTTTGGTAAAAGACTATGATAAAGAAATATCTTAAGAAGGCTATAGATTTCACCAAGAAGAGGGTTTTTATATACCCGGTGCTTCTCTCAATACTCCTGGGCGGATTTGGTGTACGGCTTTATAAAATAGACAATCCCGTTGCGGACTGGCATGCTTGGAGGCAAGCGGATACTGCTTCGGTCTCGCGCTTTTTTGTGGAGGACGGCATAGATTTACTCTATCCCCGGTACCACGATATCTCCAAAATTCAGACAGGTTATGAAAATCTCGCGGGTTTCAGATTTGTAGAATTTCCACTTTTTAATTTAATCCATGCCGTTTTATACGAAACTTTTCCAGGAGTTGGCTTCGACATTTGGGGAAGACTGGTGTCAGTCCTTGCTGCAGTCGCGACTTCTTATTTTCTATTCGAAATCGGGCGGAAACAATTTAGTGTTGCAGTTGGGCTTTTGTCGGCATTCTTTTATTCTTTTCTGCCATTTAATATTTACTTCACAAGGGTGATACTCCCCGACCCCTTATCGGTAGCCCTTGGAGTTGGAAGTGTTTATTTTTTTATAAACTACGTCACAGAGAAGAAGCTTACGCAGTTGTTTGTATCGGCGCTCATTATGTCTCTCGCGGTTTTGGTGAAACCCCATGCGATATTTTTTGGCTTACCGATTGCATACCTTGCAGTTAAAAACTTTGGATTTAAAGAAATTCTTAAAAACCGCTGGCTTTTTGTTGCCGTAGATATAGTTCTTGTGCCGTTTTTATTATGGCGGGTTTGGATGTATCAGGAAGGGCTTATCCGCGGCATTGCCCATTGGGAGTGGGCTTTTAACGGTAACGGGATTCGCTTCAGACCTTCATTTTGGCGCTGGCTCTTTGGTGAGAGAACTGGGCGCCTTATATTGGGCTTTTGGGGTATTTTGCCATTTGGTGTGGGTGCACTCATGGGCCGCAAGTTGACCATAATTCACGCTTTTCTGGTCGGTGCATTTTTGTATCTTTCAATCTTTGCCTCAGCCAACGTGATGCATGACTATTATCAGGTCTTTATCGTCCCAGCAATTGTGCTTCCCCTCGCTTTAGGAACAAAGGAAATTTGGGTTAATAAGTTGTTTCACCCTGTTTCCGCCAAGCTCGGCTTAGTAGCCTTAATCGGGCTCATGTTTGGCCTGAGTTTTTATGACATTCGAGGTAACTTCCGAATTAACGACACGGGCATTTTGGAGGCTGGAAAAGTGGCCAATGAAATCTTACCAAAAGATGCCCAGGTGATTGCTCCATATAATGGTGATACCACGTTTTTATATCAAACCGGGCGTTCGGGTTGGCCCGCAGTTACCACTTCGATAGAAAAAATGATTGAGTTGGGAGCAGATTATTATATTTCAGTAAACCTTGGAGACTTGGACACGACAAACCTGAGCAGCCGCTTTGAGGAAGTAAGACGAACTGATAAATTTGTGATTCTCGATTTGCACAAAAAGCTATGAAGATTTTAATGATTGTGCCTTTTTTGCCGAACACCCAAATGTCCGGTGGGCAAACCCGTTGGTATAACATAATAAAATATCTTAGCCACAATCATGAAATAACTTTGTATTCGCTAATTAAGGAAGACAACGAAAAACGCTTCATTCCCGAGCTTCGAAAATATTGCAAAAAAGTAAGAGTTTTTAAGCGCTCAAAAACGCCATGGACAGCCCGCAATTTATTTCTAACTATTTTTGGCACGTACCCCTTGCTCGTTGTCCGGAACTTGTCTCCCCGCGAAAAGCGTGCATTAAAGGAGGAACTCACTGATAATAAATATGATTTAATTCATGCCGAAACATTTTATGTCATGCCCCATATCCCGGAAACCTCAGTTCCCTCCATCTTGGTTGAGCAAACAATAGAATATCAGGTTTACAAGCATTATGTGGACAATGAAGTTCCATGGCTCCTTAGGCCTCTGTTTATGATAGATGTTATGAAGCTTAAGTTTTGGGAGCAGTATTACTGGAAAAAGACGGACAGGTTGGTCGCTGTTTCTGAAGAGGACAGAAAAGTTATGCGCGAGCTTATTCCCGGGATAAAAGTTGATATAATTCCCAATGGAGTTGACTCGGCATATTTTGCCAATTACAAAGTTGCGAGAAAAGATCCACCAAGAATTTTGTATGGTGCGGCAAATTTCAAGTGGCTCCAAAATGTTGAAGCAGTTGAGTTTTTGGTTGAGCACATCTGGCCAACCATACAAAAAAAATCAAAGAATGCAGTGCTTTGGATTGTTGGCACGAGTATTCCAAGAAAAATAATAGATATGGCGAATAAAAACCCGAGAATTGAAATAACCGAGTCTATACCTGATGTCCGCGATGCTCTTAAAGCGGCTTCGGTGATTATTGTTCCAGTTAAAGGCCCCGGTGGAACAAGGCTTAAGATGCTTGAGGCATTGGCCGCCGGCTCGCCGGTGGTTTCAACAAGTGTTGGTGCTGCCGGGCTTAACTTGGTTCACAAGAGACACGCCATGATTAGCGATAACCCAAAAGAATTGGCTCGCTATACCCTTGAGCTTTTGGGTAAGCCAATATTGGCTAGAATGATTGGTAGAAACGGTCGCGAATATGTTAAAAAACATTTTGATTGGGAAGTATTGGGCAAACTTCACGATGAAATATATAAGGAGATTGTAAAATGAATAAAACAGAACTCTCAGTTATTATAGTCAGTTTCAATACTAAGGATATTCTTAAAAAGTGTCTTGAGTCACTTATTAAAATTAGAGATCTAGATTTTGAAATAATAGTCTCAGATAATGGGTCATCAGACGGAAGCGTTGAGATGGTTAGTAGTGAATTTGGAAAAGTAAAGTTGATTGAAAATGGTAAAAATCTGGGCTTTGCAAAGGGTAATAATGCCGCAAGAAAGTATGTCAAAAGTGATTATGTTTTATTTCTAAATTCGGACACTGTAGTAAACAGATCGGCTTTAGTTAAAACAGTTGACTATCTTAAGACTCATGACGATGTTGGATCGGTCACTTGTAAAATAGTTTTGCCCAGTGGGCAACTGGATCGCGACACCAGAAGAAGGTTCCCAACTCCGTTAGTTTCACTCAAAAGACTGTTTCTGGGCTCTGTGCGTGATTATTGGTACCTTGATATTGCTTCTACTAAAATTCATGAAGTAGATGTGATACAGGGGGCATTTCATTTAACAAGAAAAAAAATCTTGGACGAAGTAGATTGGTTTGATGAAGATTATTTTTTAGATGGAGAAGATATTGATTTGTGCTGGAAGATAAAACAAGTGGGTTATAAAATTGTTTATTATCCCAAAGTATCGATAATTCATATTAAAAAAGCGTCTAAGGAAGCCCAAAAAAGTAGTTTTGCGGTTACTTCCGGAATCAAGGCAATGGAAATTTTTTACAGGAAAAGGCTTTGGAGCAGGTATCCGTTTTTTATTAATTATTTGGTGATATTTGGAATAAAAATATTATTTGTAGTTAGACTGATTAAGTTTTACTTAAGATGAAAATTGTGATTGATGCCAGAATGTATGGCACTGAAAATGGCGGCATTGGCCGTTATATAATTAATCTGGTTGATAAGCTCCAAGATTTGGATGATAAAAATAATTATGTATTACTCCTTCGAAAAAAGTACTTTAGTCTATTAAACACAAAAAGTAATTGGGAAAAAGTTTTAGTCGACGCGAGGCATTATAGTTTCAAAGAACAGTTGGCTGTTAGTCAAGTGTTAAACAGACTAAAACCGGACTTGGTGCACTTTCCTCATTTTAATGTCCCCGTTTTTTATAAGGGAAAATATATTGTGACTATCCATGATCTTTTGATGCACAAGCGCACGGGTGCGGCAGCTACGACTCTTTCCCCTTTTGTGTATTTAATAAAGCGGCTTGGTTATAAGCTTGTTATTGAACAAGCAATTGAAGGCGCCGGCAAGGTGATTGTTCCTACGAATTTTGTAAAAATGGAAGTCGCCAAAGCATATCCGGGAGTTAGTCAAAAATTAGAAGTGGTTTATGAAGGCGTGGATAAAAATATATTTGAAAAGTTTGCTGGAAGTGGCTATTTGCGAAGAAATAAAATTAAGAAACCCTATTTTTTATATGTGGGCAATGTTTATCCACATAAAAATGTGGGGCGGGCGATAGAAGCTGCAACGTCAACTAAAAAAAATTTGGTTGTTGTAACCCCCAGAAATGTTTTCCAGAAGCGCTTGAGCCAGCTGGTTAAAAAATTCAATGCCCAGAAATTTGTGCACTTTACAGGCTACGTAGAGGACCGTGACTTATCTACACTGTATAAAAACGCGGCTGCATTCGTTTATCCTTCCCTGGAAGAAGGCTTTGGCCTTCCAGGTCTTGAAGCAATGGCAAACAAATGTTTGGTCTTAGCTTCCGATATTTCCGTATTTAAAGAAGTTTATAAAGACAACGCGATTTATTTTAACCCGATGGATTTTTCCTCAATTGCACGAGCCATGAGTGAAGCTCTTGAAATGGAAGATGACAAGAAAGAAAAACTGCTTACGAAGGCACATGGGTTTGCAAGGAACTATAATTGGCAAGAGACTGCAAGAAAGACTTTGAAGATATATGAAAATGCATCTTGAAACCTTCTTTCTAGGTAAAGGTGAACCGCTTCTTTTTTTGGGTGGCGCTAGCTCCCCTTTTGGTTACTATGAAAAATTTGTAAACTTGCTCAGTAAGCACTATAAAGTTTACTTTTTTAATTATCCCGGGCTTGGCAAAAGCGAAAAACCCAAAAGCCATAGTCTGGAAGTATATTTGAAGGCTGTTGATCAAGTAGTAAAAGAAAATAATCTAAAAAATTACTATCTTGCCGGAGCATCATTTGGCGGTTTTCTAGCGTTGGAATATGCCTTCGTTTACCCAGGAAACATCAAAGCTTTAATATTATTCTCGCCTCTCACTCGCCTGTTTTCTAAAATTAAAATAAGTAATGTGATAAGAATTGCCCTAACACAGCTACAAAAATGGCAGGCGGAATGTCCTCCAATGACACAGAATGTTTTTACTTATAAACATTTTTTTGGGGCGGTAGGAAAGTATAGACACTCAGAGTTTGTTATAAAACTTGAGGTTAATCCAAAGCATATTGCTAAGAATATTCCTATCCTTGTTGTCTTGGGAGATAAGGATAAGTTGATTGATTCAAGCTACTCAAAGCAGGTTTTTGAAAAACATAAAAACGCGAAAATAATAATTATAAAAGGTGGAAGTCATGACGCATTTGCAACAATTGGGGGCAGGATAATTAAAATTATTAATGACTTCTCTAAAGGTATATGAAATTGCCATATCGTAAGAACTGCTATGTACCAAAGGAGAAGTTAACGAAATACCTGCTTAATTTGAATAATCCCCGCGGAAAAGATAAAGCTGTTTTCTTTACCGGAATGGGGTTTAATAGAGTGAACTATAAGTTTCTCGAAAAGGAATTGATTAATCTCGCTCAGACTAACGAGGCTAATAGAAAGGGTGGATATGCAAATCGATCAAAATACATTATTAGAGGATTAATCACGGCACCTGTTGGAAGGAGTGTAAGCATAACTACTATTTGGGAGGTTGATAAGAGAGTGAAGAAACCTAGATTTATTACTGCCTATCCTCTTAAAAGGAAAAAGTTTACAAAAAGTGTATAATGAGAGTATGAAAATTAGAGAACTAGACAACGTAGCATTGAAGCATAATATGTCCGATGATGAGGTGACTCTCTCTGCCGGGACTGTTGGTACTGTTGTTCACAAATATGGTAGAGCTAATGTGTTTGAAGTTGAGTTTATGGATGCAGTAGGCACAACTGTAGGTGTGGTGACTTTAAAGGCTTCTGATCTTAGACCACTCGGGAAAGATGACATGCTTTATGCAAAGTAGTTGGTTGGGGCTTAACTTTCTTTCTTTGGAGTGCCGAACAGTGGCATGTCCACCCAAGCATTAGAAGATTTATGAGGTTCTGAATATAAAGCGTCCATTAATGTTTGTTTAATTATCCGTCTAGCGTCTCTGTCGTCCAACTCGCCGCCTATTATTTCTAAGTAGGTAGATTTTGTATTTTCCAAGGTTATATCTCCACTGTCTAACAATTGCAGCATTTTGTTACGTAAGCTAATAACTTGTTCTGATGGAGGCTGTGCAAGTGGCATATCAACCCACGCTGGTCTATCTTTTTTCATTAAAGATGATTTTAACTTGAACTGGTAGAATATGCAATAAGTATGAAACAAAAAGTTGCTTTAGTTTATGACCGGGTGAATAAATGGGGAGGGGCCGAGCGGGTGCTTTTGGTTCTTCATGAAATGTTTCCCGAGGCACCTCTATATACATCCGTTTATAACCCGGGAATTGCCAAGTGGGCAAGTGTTTTCCCAAAAGTTTATACTTCTTTTTTACAGAACATTCCTTTTGCAAGAACCCATCACGAATGGTTTGCAGCTCTCATGCCTTTGGCTTTTGAACAATTTGATTTTAGTAAATATGATTTAGTGGTTTCGGTGACTTCAGAGTTCGGAAAGTCAATAATCACTTCTCCTCATCAAAAACATATTTGTTATTGTCTAACTCCAACCCGTTACTTATGGAGCGGGTATGATGATTATTTCAAAAAATCTTGGCTAAGATTTCTTGCTGTACCGGTTGTTAATTATTTACGAAAGGTGGACAAAATATCAGCAAAGAGACCCGATGCCATGATTGCAATTTCAACTGAAGTACAGTCAAGAATCAGGAAGTATTATAAACGTGATTCTCAGATTATTTTTCCCCCAGTAAATATTAAGAAAAACCCACACTACATGCTACATTCTACATACTACTTGCTCGTTAGCAGGCTCGTGCCCTACAAAAAAGTTGACTTGGCAGTAAAGGCCTTTAACAAAAATGGGCTACCCTTGGTAATCGTTGGAACCGGTTTCCAGGAGCAAAAACTTAAGGAGATGGCAAAAAGTGATATCCGTTTTGTGGGGTATATTACAGATGATGAATTAAATGCGTATTATAAAGGATGTAAGGCCTTGATTTTTCCTCAAGAGGAGGACTTTGGGCTTGTGGCAGTTGAGGCGATTTCGCATGGCAAGCCTGTTGTGGCTTTTAAAGCAGGCGGTGCGCTTGATATTATTAAAGAAGGTGTAAATGGGCTATTTTTTGAGGCGCAATCGGTGGGAAGCTTAAATAAAGCGATAAAGCGGCTTTTCACAAAGAAATGGAGTAGTGCTATAATAATTTCCACGAGCTCTCAATTTAGTAAAGAGAGATTTAAGAAAGAGTTTTTAAAAGTCATACAACTATGATTCCAGTTATTATATGCGGCGGGTTTGGCACAAAACTATGGCCCGTTAGTCGTGAACATAAGCCAAAACACTTCCTTCCTCTTGTAGGTGAGAAATCGCTATTTCAGCTAAACTATGAAGCTCTAAGAACACATTTTACACCCGAGGAGATATATGTTTCTACAAATGAAGATCAGGTTGAATTAGCAAAACGGCAAGTAGGCGAGATACCAGAAGAGAACTTTATATTAGAACCCGAGATGCGTAACCAAGGGCCGGCAACGGGTTTGATAGCCGCATTTTTATATAAGAAAGGTTTGAAAGACGAACCCTTTATGATTGTTCAGGTGGATGTATTAAGGGATCCAACGGATAGTTTCATCAAAATGATTTTAGACTGCGATACGATTGCGCGGAAGGAAAATAAATATATAACAGGGGGGATAAGTACAGATTTTCCAGTTATGGGGGTCGATTATTTGATAAAAGGCCAAAAAGTATCTAGCGAAGGATCGGTTGGAATTTTTAAGGTCGAAAAATTTATTTGGAGGAGTACTGAAGAACAAACGAAAGAACTAATTAAACAAGAAGGGGCACTAATACATGCAAATCATACTTGCATGACGTCGCAAAATTTACTTAATATGCTGCAAAAATACAAACCCGAGTGGTACGAGCCGTTAATGAATTATGTAAATGGAGCAGAATTAAAGAGTGAGTATTCTAAGATGCCCCCTGGGCCTATTGAAGACATTACCCAACAAGTTTACGCTAATGATGAAGCTTTGGTAGTTGAATTACCCTTCCAGTGGCGTGATATTGGAACTTTTGCAACTCTACATGAATATTTAAAACTAAAAGGCTTGTACAAAGCGTCCGACAACATCGTTGACTTGGACGGTAAAGATAACTTTGTAAAACTAGATGATATGAATAAGGTAGTAGCTTTGGTGGGCGTAGATCACTTGATAATAGTTGACACTGGGGATGCACTTCTCATCTGCGATAAAAACAAAACAAGTCGTGTAAATGAGGCCTTGAAAGAAGTAAAAAAGAGAGAATTGTCCCTTACTTGATAGTTTCAAAAATGTAGTATAATTCCCTGCCCAGTATGAGCTACGAGACAGCAAAGCGCATTATTGATATCTTTGGAGCAGTTTTTTTGCTGGGGCTTTTTTCTCCTGTGATGCTCGCTACCGCCATTATCATAAAGCTCACTTCCCCGGGTCCTGTATTTGCTGACATTCCTAAAAGAGTTGGTAAAGACGGCAAGCTTTTTTACCCATATAAATTCCGTTCAATGATTATTAATGCCTATCACCTTTTAAAGACTGACCCAAAGTTTAAGAAAGCCTATCTTGAGCAGCAAACCGCCGGTAACTATAAAATCAAAAATGACCCTAGAATTACACCTGTCGGCAGGTTTATCAGGAAGTACTCAATAGATGAGACGCCTCAGTTTTTAAACGTTTTGAAAGGCGAGATGAGCATTATTGGACCCCGCCCGTATTACAAGGAAGAGCTCGATAAGCAGGTGAAAATCTATCCCGGGACCGCGAAGCATATTAAAGAAGCCCTAAAAGTACGTCCGGGTATTACCGGCTACTGGCAGGTAACCGGCAGAAGTGACGTCAACTTTGACAAGCGCATTGAAATGGACGCATATTATGCAAGGAAAAGATCGCTTTTTTTTGACCTTTTAATCATTCTTAAGACCCCTTGGGCAATGATTTCAGGCAAAGGAGCTGCATGATACAATTGGTGGTATGCGAAAAGATCATGAAGAAATTCCGCAAATAAGGCCGTCCTTGTTGGATCCGCCCCAAATCAAGCTTTCCGAGGAAGTCCCGATAAGAGTTGAGGAAGCCCACCGGGGCGGTATTATATTAGATAAACCTGCTCGCAAGAAATTAAGATTAAAGCTTCCGAAGATAAAGTTCGGAAATAAAAAACTCGTTTATAAACTATTGGCCGTATTTGGACTGATTTTTGTGCTTTTACTTTTTTTAGTGATTATTCCAGGAATTGGTCTTTTCAGGAGCGGCATGAAGCTTAGGGCATCGGTAGATAAGCTTTCAGCCTCTTTTGATTCCCAGGATATTGCGGTGGTTAAGGCGGAGCTTGCCAACTTCAAGAGCGACTTTGAAAGCTTTAAAGGTGCATACAGTCGGCTTGGCTGGAGCAAGGTTGTTCCTGTTATTGGGGCTTATTATCGGGACGGCACCGCGGCACTCTCGGCCGGCACGCATGCTCTCGACGCGGGAGATATATTTGTTGCGACCATGGAGCCCTACGCTGACATCATTGGCTTTGGAGGTGCGGATGCGACAGGTGGTGACTCTGCAAATGACAGGATTGAGTTTTTGGTTTCAACCATTGATGACATTTTGCCACATGCGGACGAGCTTTCTGAGAAAGCAAGATTAGCCCGGGAGGAGCTGACTAAAATTGACCCAAACAGATACCCCGAACGACTCTTTGGAAAAGAGATAAGAAGTAAATTAAAAAATTATCTGACTCAGGCTGAAGAGGCAAGTAATTTTGTTGCAAATAGTAAACCCATGCTCGAGGCCGCACCATATTTATTGGGAACAGATGGTACGCGTAGGTATCTTTTATTGTTTCAAAACGACAAGGAGCTCCGGCCCACCGGCGGCTTTATTACAGCATATTCAATCATTGAAGTAACAAACGGCAAAATCCAGCCGGTCAGCTCTAATGATATTTATAATTTAGACAATAACTACACTCCTTCAATTGAGGCTCCCAGGGTTATAAGGGAGTATATAAAGGGCCCGTATTTAATTTCTAAAAACTACCGCTTGCGAGACATGAACTGGAACCCGGACTTTAGAGATACCATGGAGCTTTTTATTCCTGAAGCAGAAAGCGCGGGGATAGATGATATTGATGGAGTGATTGCGGTTGACACTCAGGTGGTTGTCAATATTTTAAATGCGATTGGCACGGTGGATGTTCCGGGATATGGCCAATATAGCACCAGTCATGACGAGCGCTGCGCTTGCCCTCAGGTAATTTATGAACTTGAAAGTTTTGCCGACGTGGAAGGGCCAATAGTCTGGAGCGAAAATGAGCCCGGAAAGATTGTATTTGCTCCGCCGAATTACTTGAACCGTAAAGAAATTGTTGGGCCTTTGATGAACACGATTCTAAGCAGTGCCCTGGGGCAGCCCAAGGAAAAACTCCCCAGCCTCTTTGAAGCGGGCTGGCGGTCACTTACTGAAAAACACATTCTTTTGTATATGTTTGATGATAAAGCACAGGCTGGAGCAGAGGCGTTTGGTATTGCAGGAAGGGTTACTGAGTATGACGCCGATTATCTTCATGTTGTTGATGCCAACTTGGCGGGAAGAAAGTCTAACTTGTATGTAACTCAGGAAGTTTTGCAGAACATCGAGATTGCGGGTGATGGGACTGTTACCAAAACCGTGGAGATTACTTATCAAAATCCCCAGGATTATGACGGCTGGCTAAACTCCGTGCTTCCAAACTGGACTAGGGTGTATATTCCCAAAGGGAGTGAAGTTATGGATGTGCAAGGTTTTGAAAACCCGGGCGAGGTGTATGAAGAGCTTGGCAAGACCGTTGTTTCCGGCGGATTTGAACTTCGGCCGAAAGGCATCAAAAAAATTACAATAACTTATAAGTTGCCTTTTAAGGCAAGCGGCGAGTATACACTTATGATACAAAAGCAAGCGGGAACTGACGCCCCGCTTTATTCGGTTAACATTGGCCGTGCCTCTGAGGAGTTTTACCTTCGGACGGACCGTGAACTCAAGTTTGACATATGAGGAGTTTTGGCTCTAACGCGGTTGTTCTCTCCGCTAAGTCGTACTCTGAAGCGGATAAAATTATTACTGTGTTTTCCAAAGACTTTGGCAAACTTACTTTGATGGCAAAAGGAGTGAAGAGGTTAAAAAGCCGCAAGCGCGGGTCTTTGGAGGTGTTTAGTAACATCAAGTTTTTTGCCCACAAGGGCCGTGGAATGCCGGTTGTGACCGAAGTGGAAATAATTGACAATTTTGTTGACTTACGAAAAGACTTAAAGAAAGTTTCGGTTGCTTATTTTTTTGCCGAAGTTGTTGCCCGCACCACTCGCGACGAAGAGGAACATGCAGAAATTTATGTGTTATTAGTTAACTATTTAAAAAGGCTTGAGGTAGGTTCATCCCTAAAAAAGCTCAGGACTGAGTTTAGCTTAGAAATTGCCGAGATTTTAGGATTCATCCCCAAGGGCCAGTTTGTCCCAAACCCGGATGAAATGCTTGAGAGCATCATCGAGCGAAAACTGGGGAGCGTGAGAGTGGGCAAGAAGCTACAGGTTTAGTGCTATAATATGTGAAATGATTGAGTTTGAGTCAAGATTTGCAAGACTTATGGCGGGGGTGAGCGAGAGAATGCATGGGGTTAAACGCAACGAAGGTAGTTTTGAAGAACTAGCTGAGTCGTACTTGGAATTGGTCTCAAAAGCTAGGCGTAGTGTGCACACTACTTTCTCGTTTTTACCACCTGAATTTTTCATGAATCAAGAGTTACTTGCTAAAATTCGTTCTTTAAAAGAGCAGAATGGCGAGGTGGAAGTGGTAACAAAACAGACAAGTCAAGGGCAAAGCCTCGAGGTTCTCGACGCGCTTGCGGAAACTGGTGCCACAATATATCTCAATCAGGGATACATTAAACATCAACCATTTACAATATTGGACGGAAAAGACCTTGTTGTTCATCACTCAAACTTAAGACTGACGGATGTTGAACAGATTTATGTGCCAGATACAATTTATATAAGCAAATATATAACTGACTTTAATGAACTAAAAAGAAATTCCTTAACTCTGGAATAAAGTCCTCAACTGGGCTACAATAAGCTCATGGTTTCTTTAGAAGAAATTGTTGCACTTTGCAAGCGCCGTGGGTTTATCTACCCGGGTTCGGAAATTTATGGGGGCATTACCGGCTTTTGGGATTATGGACCATTGGGCACTGAGTTAAAGAAAAATATCAAGGACGAGTGGTGGCAATCGATGGTCAGGAACCGCGATGACGTGGTTGGGCTTGACGCAGCTATAATTATGGATCCGCAAGTTTGGGTTGCCTCTGGCCATACAGAAGGTTTTTCCGACCCTTTAGTTGAATGTAAAGTTTGCCATAAACGTATTAAAGCTGACGATGAAGAGTTGGTTAAAGCTCATGAAAAGGAACACCTAGGAAAAGCTTCGTGGACCGAGCCTAAGATGTTTAATTTACTTACAGAAGTTTATTTAGGCATAACCGAACCTAAACAAAAGGCCTATCTACGTGGGGAAATTACTCAAGGAGTTTTTGTTAACTTCCAAAATGTAGTTAGCTCTTCAAGAGTTAAAATTCCTTTTGGAATTGGCCAGATTGGCAAAGCATTTAGAAATGAGATAACTCCGGGCAACTTTACTTTCCGCTCAAGAGAATTTGAGCAGATGGAGTTAGAGTATTTTGTTAAGCCGGACGAAGAAGAGTCTAAAAAGACTTTTGAATATTGGAAAGAGGAGAGAATAAACTGGTATAAAAGGCTTGGAATTAAAGCTGAGAACTTGCGTTTTCAAGATCACGATAAAGACCATCTCGTGCATTACGCTCGCTATGCGACAGATATTCAGTACAATGCACCTTTTGGTTGGCGTGAGTTTGAGGGGATTCATCACCGCGGCGACTGGGATTTGGGGAGGCATAAGCTGACTTACAAAGACCAAGTTACGAACGAGGAATACACTCCGTGGGTTATTGAAACTTCGGGAGGGGTGGATAGGGCGGCTTTGTTTTTCTTGATTGACGCTTACACAAAACAGGAAGACAGAGTATTTCTCAAACTTCATCCCAAACTCGCCCCATACAAAGTCGCGGTCTTCCCGCTTTTGGCCAATAAGCCCGAGCTGGTCGGAAAAGCCCATGCTACATTCTCCATGCTACATGCTACATTTCCTACTTCATGGGATGAGCGGGGCAACATCGGCAAGCGCTACGCGGCCCAGGATGAAATCGGCACGCCTTGGTGCGTGACAGTCGACTTTGATACTCTCAAGGACGACACGGTTACGGTCCGCGATCGAGACACTGGGAAGCAGGAAAGAGTTTCAGTTGACAAAATTTCAGAGTATGTGCAAAATGGGTTACAAGGCTAATGTATGAAAGAAAAGTTGCCGCTAATTCTTCTTGCCGCTGGAGCAGTAGTTATTATTGCTGTGTTTTTAGTGCTTCGTGGTCGTGGAGGGGGGACCATCAAAGAGGAGGATGTCCCCGAGCTTCCATTTAGCCAGCGTCCTTATACTCAGCTTGTGCCGACCAAAGACGGGCATTATCTGACCATGAAAGTCAGTAACATCAATGTTACCGGGGCAGCAAGCATGGACTACGAGCTCTACTATGGAACTGCCGAGGGCATAACCCAAGGTGTACCTGGAAAAGTTAATTTGGAAGGTAAGAAGTCTGTTGAGCGGGAACTCTTGTTGGGTTCCGAGTCCTCCGGGAAGTTCCGCTACGATGAGGGTGTTGACGATGGGACCTTGACCCTGCGCTTCAGGGATGGCAGCGGTAAATTAATCGGAAAAGTTGCGGGCCAGTGGGCATTCTTAAGTGATACCGACAAACTGGCATCCTTGGACGGTAAGTTTACTTACACTCTGACTAAGAGCTCCAAAGCTCATTTTATAGTAATGCCAACGTTTGGGTTGCCTGAAAGTGCCTCAGGTGAAGTTTCTGGCGGCCCTTACGGAGTCTTTGCTTCAGAAGAGGGTCCGTTCCCGGGCAAGGTTAATTTTTCCGGGAATGTATCCGCGTGGTATGGCGACTCGTGGAAAAGTATTTCCGGGACTTCAAGCGACATTGGGGTCTTTATTACTACTAACTAGGTACTAGTATATCTTCACGCTCGTAATCATCAATTATTTGGGTAATATTGGTATTGACACGCTTGTGAAAACATATCAAAATGGTTTGTAGTGGTGATAAGTGGTGACTGCCCAGTCAAAATATATGTTAATAGGCAGTTACCAGACCAGTTTAGGCGACAAACGTAGAGTCGCAGTACCTAAAAAGTTTTTAGTTGAGCTTGGTGAGCGCCCGATACTTGCTAAATGGTATGAGGATTGCCTTATCTTGGTGAGCTATAAATTTTGGGAAAAGCTCTTTAGCAGGCTGACGGGGGGACGAAAGACTGTCAGCTTGGGTGTTCGAGATATTGAGCGCTTTATACTGGGCTCGGCTTTTGAAACTGAGCCCGATAAGCAAGGGAGAATAATTATACCGGAAATCTTGGCTGAATATGCTGAGCTGAAAAAAGAAGTAGTTTTTATTGGACTTGGAGATAGGGTTGAAATTTGGCCAAAAGAAATTTGGGACGAAAAGAATAAAGAGTTGGTACAAACGACCAAGGAATACATTGAAAATTTATCTGAAAGTGAAAAGTAAATGCACACGAGCGTACTTTTAAAAGAGTCAGTAGACAGCCTGCACATTCAAAATGGAGCCAAGTACATTGACGCGACATTAGGAGCCGGTGGGCACACTGAGGAGATTTTGCGAAGAGGTGGTTTGGTCTTGGGTATTGAAGCCGATCCAAAAATGCTTGAAATTGCCCGCAAAAGAGTGGGAGAAGCCTGCCCTACACTCTTTCTAGGTAACTTTCGAGACATAGCTTCTATTGCCCACGAACATGGCTTTGAAAAAGTATCGGGGGTTTTGTTTGACCTTGGCATATCAAGCGTCCATTTGGATAGCGATCCGAGAGGGTTTTCTTTTAGAAACCCCAATGCATCGCTTGACATGCGGCTCAATACAGAGGCGCAGGGAGTTACGGCGGCGGACCTGTTAAATAGCTTGGACAAAACGCAATTAACTATTTTATTTGAGTCGAAATTAATTGCGCAAAAGGTTGTCGAGTCAAGAAAAAATAAGCCATTTGAAAGCGTGGGGGACTTTCTCTCACTTTTTGGCCAAAAATGGGGAAAAATTCATCCGGCAACGAAGCCGTTCATGATGCTCAGGATTGCTGTAAATACCGAGTACGAGAACTTAAGCAGTGCCTTGTCGCAAGCCTTTGAGCTTTTGAAAAAAAACGGGAAGCTCGTAGTTATTTCTTTTCACTCAGGCGAAGACCGGATAGTAAAAAGTTTTTTCAAAAAAGTTGAGGACAGCGGGGAAGCAAAAATGGAAGATTTTGTGAGGCCGGCCGACGAGGAAATAATCAAAAATCCCCGGGCGCGAAGTGCCAAAATGAGAGTTTTGACAAAATTAAATGAAAAGTAAACAAGTACCAAAGAAAAAAGGAAAATTGTTTCTGGCGGTGGTGAGTATTATTGCTGTGATTTCGGTGATGATTGTGTCGAGTGTGGGTGCATCAACTAGGGGAGTGGAACTTCATGAGTTTGAAGAGGAAATTGCCGGAGTTGAAGTGATAAACAGAAAACTTAAAGATGAAATGATTATGAACTCATCGTTGACCAAGGTAAGCCAGTCTACCGGCGATGATTTTTCAATACCCGAAACGGTGGTTTATCTGAACAAAGAGATACCTGTTTTGGGTTATGCAAAATAGCAAATCTTCAAGTTTTACCCTTCGTGTACGAGTACTTTATGTGGTTTTTTTGATGGCGATGCTTGGGGTGGTTCTTAAGCTGTTTTATTGGCAAGTGGTGATGGGAAAGGAGTTGTCGGCTGAGGGAGCAAGGCAACAGCAAAGTGCCCAGGAGATTCTGGCGCGAAGGGGGGATATTTTGTCCTCTGATGGTACATGGCTTGCCACAAGTACCGAGGCATGGCTTTTAATTGCCACAAGACCGGAATTTAGTGAAAACCCGAATCTGGTCGCAGAAAAATTAGCGGGCTTGTTTGTTTCAAAAATGGAGTTTAAGGCAGATGAAGAATCTGAAACTCCGATTGACGCTGACGAGCTAAGACAAGAGGCATTGGATAAGGAGACTGAGCGGATTGAGGACTTATTTGGCAACAGTGATTTGGTCTGGATTCCCTTGAAAAATCGTGTGAATAGGGCGCTTCGTGAGGAGATAGAAAAACTGGGGATTCCCGGTTTAACTTTTGAGGAGGAAGAAATGAGAGCCTATCCTGAAGCTTCGGCTGCCGCGCAAACGCTCGGCTTTGTTGGTAAGGATGATAGCGGACAGGACAAAGGCTATTTCGGGCTGGAGGGCTATTATGATTCGTCCCTTACCGGCAAGCACGGCTTTAAAAGTGGCGAAACGAATGCGCTTGGTATACCGATAATTTTTGGCGCCAGTAAAGTAGGTGCGCCCGTGCGGGGGGTGGATTTGGTAACACATATAGATAAAAGCATACAACTCTTGGTAGAGAAATATCTTAGTAAAGGAATTGAAAAATATGAAGCAGTTTCCGGCAGTATCATTGTGATGAGGCCAGAGGACGGCGCGGTTTTGGCAATGGCGGCGAGCCCCGCTTATGACCCGGATAAATATTTCGACTATGGCGATGAGTTTTTCCGAAACCCGGTAATCTCCGACGCGTTTGAACCCGGTTCGATATTTAAGCCCATTATTATGGCCTCCGCATTAGACGCCGGCGTAGTTAACCCTGATACTGTTTGTGATATCTGTGATGGCCCTTATAAAGTTGATAAATATTTTATCCGGACCTGGAATAATGAATATAATCCCGGTTCAACCATGCGGGATGTCATAATTCACTCCGATAATGTTGGCATGGCCTTTGTGGGCTCGCGCCTTGGGGCGGACAAAATGTATGATTATTTAACGTCTTTTGGTTTTGGACAGGTGACTGGCATCGATTTGCAAGGGGAGGTTACCCCGTCTTTGCGGGAAAAAGGAACATGGAATGTGGTTGACTTGGCAACTGCCAGTTTTGGTCAGGGGATAGCAGTTACCCCTATTCAGATGGCGAAAGCGTTAAGTATTATTGCCAATGGTGGAAAACAAATTACACCACAGGTGGTTGATAAAATTCAAATTGCCGAGGATACCGAGGATTTGGAACCCGAAGTTGGTGGGCAGGTGGTTTCGGCTGAAACCACAAGGAAAATTACGGAAATGATGATTGCGGCAGTCAAAGACGGGGAGGCCAAATGGGCAGTACCCAAAGGCTTCACCATTGCCGGTAAAACCGGAACAGCCCAGATTCCAGTTGCAGGCCATTACGATGAAGAAAAAACTAATGCCAGCTTTGTGGGCTTTGCCCCGCCATATAATCCGAAGTTTCTGATGCTCATTACCCTGCGTGAGCCTCAAAGCTCCCCTTGGGCATCCGAGACCGCAGCTCCCTTGTGGTTTGATATTGCCAAAGAGCTGTTTCCTTATCTTGGAATACAACCGGATTCTTGATAAATTTCTTGTCCATCTTGCCGTGAAAATGTATAATACCAATACATGGATTTGATTGTTAAGGGTGGGCAGAGGCTCAGTGGCCGAATTACCCCTTCAGGCAGTAAAAACGCTGCCTTGGCCTTAATCCCCGCCTCACTTCTATTTGATAAACCGGTTAAACTAACCAACGTTCCCGATATCACGGACGTAACTCGCCTTACCGGAATTTTACAAAAACTTGGCAGTAAGGTTGACTGGGACAAGGAAAATAAAACTTTAGTTATTGATAATGCCAATGTTAACTTGAAAGGTTTGGGGAAAGAAGATGTGGGTAACATGCGTGGAACCGCCCTCTTATGGGGGCCAATGCTTGCCCGCTTTGGCAAGGTGTCCTTTGAAGAACTCCCCGGAGGTTGCACTTTAGGGGCTCGGCCCCTGAACCACCATTACGAAGCTTTTAAAAGCCTTGGAGTACATGTTGACTCAACTGACAGGAGCACCAAAATGGATGCAAAGGATGCTCATGCGGGAACTTTCTGGCTTACCGAAATGAGCCCTACGGTTACTGAGAATGTGGTCATGCTGGCAGTAACTTTGCCCGGGTATACAAAAGTAATCGGGGCGGCCTCTGAACCTAATGTTCAGGATTTATGTAATTTCTTAAATAGCTGTGGTGCTGAAATCAAGGGAATCGGCTCAAGTGTTCTTGAAATTAATGGCGGCAAAGCACTTGCCCCAGTTGAGCATAAAATCCTAAGTGACCTTTATGAGGTGGCTACGTTTTTGGCCCTGGGTGCAGTAACCGGAGGAGAAATAAAAGTAACCGATGCCGCGCCGGAACATTTTGCCTATATAAACCACGTTTTTTCCAATTTTGGGGTCAAGATTGATTACGAAGATGACACCGCCGTGGTTGCCCCGAATCAAAAGATTTCAATTCATTGCAATCACTCAGCTCTTCAGGTCAAAGCCCAGCCGTGGCCGGGACTCCCGGTAGATATGCTCCCCTTGTTTATGCCCCTTGCACTGGCCTCGGACAAAAACACGGCACTGTTTCACAATTGGATGTATGAGTCCGGGCTTTTTTGGACTTCCGAGTTTCAAAAATTTGGCGCGGATGTTCTTCTTGCAGACCCCCACCGAGTATTGATAACCGGAGGTAATAAATTATTCGCTTCTGAGATTGAAGCTCCTTATATCATACGTGCTGTGGTAGCCCTCATGATGGCAGCGATGCTTGCAACAGGTGAAAGCACAATCTTGAATGCCGACGCAATTCACAGGGGCCACCCGCATTTTGTCGAAAACCTGCGGGCGCTTCATGCGAACATAAAAGAAGTATGATCAAGAAGGTTCACTTCATGGGCATAGGCGGGAGTGGTATGTCGGCCGTTGCCGGAATTGCTCAAGAGATGGGGTATAAAGTGGATGGTTGCGATATCAATCTTACCTCGCCATATCTAGCACAAATTAAAGATAAGATTCGAATCAAAAAAGGCCATTCGCCCGCCCACGTCAATGTGGAGGACATATTGGTTGTAAGCCCCGCGGTTTACTATAAATACCCGCCTGAGGCGGAGCTTGCGAAAAATAAAAATCCGATTACTTGGGAGAAGTTTTTAGGGACGTATTTACATAAAGGCAAAGAAGTGATTGCAGTTTCCGGAACCCATGGCAAGTCAACAACTACTGCTCTGCTTTCTTTGGTTTTTGAGGCGGCGGGGTTTGACCCCACAGTCATGGTTGGGGCAAAAGTGCGCGAATGGGAAAAAAATTATAGGGTTGGGAGAAGCAACATCTTTATTACCGAAGCCGATGAATTTTATGAAAATTTTTTAAACTATACACCGGAGGCGATAATCCTCACCAATGTTGAACTGGATCACCCCGAGTATTTCAAAAAACTGGGATGGCTAACTAATAGCTTTAAAAAGCATGTGAGATCCCTTGTTGGCAAGAAGATTCTGGTAGCAAACGGTGACGACCTTGCTGTCCGGAAGGTAGTCGGGGCCATGGCCAAACAAAAGTTGGGAATTGAGACCTACACCTACACAATTCGACCTGCTAAAGGAAAACATGAAGATTTTAGGGCTAAAATATTGTCACGGTCGCCCGAAGGCGCTAAGTTTAAGGTCTTTTTTAAGTCAACAGGGGAGACCGAGGAATTCAGCACCAAACTAGTTGGGGATTTTAATGTGTCTAATGTTATGGCAGTAATTGCTTTAAGCTCGCTTTACTCTATTAAACCAGCAGTAATAACAAAAGTGCTCAAGAATTTTACTGGCATTGGAAGGAGGATGGAGCTCGTGGGCGAGAAGAACGGTGTTTTTGTTTATGACGATTATGCGCATCACCCGACGGCAATTCGAGAAACAATCAAGGCAGTCAAGCAAAAACACCCGATTTCACGGATTTTTGCGGTAGTCGAGCCGCACTCATATTCGAGGGTTGCCAAGCTCCTCAAAGGGTACACCGAAGCTTTTAGTGAAGCGTATTCCGTAATCATTGCGCCAATCTTTAAAGCTCGAGACACTGAAAATTATGGAATGAGTGAAGAAAAATTAGTGGGGCTTATAAAAAATGACCGGGTAAATACCTATGATTCGTTTGACAAAATTGCCGAAGTGCTTCCCAAGGAGCTTAAAAAAAATGATGTTGTTTTGGTGATGGGCGCGGGGAAAAGTAGCGACTTGGCTAAAATGATTATTAGAGCATTATGAAGGTTTACACAAATTTCTCTCTTAAAAAATTTAATACCTTCCGGGTCGATGTGGAAGCAAAGTACTTTTGTGAAGTAAAGTCAGAAGAAGAGCTGGGTGAAGTAATAAAAAAATATCCAGATGAAAAAAGATTTATTCTCGGGGAAGGGGCCAATACACTTTTTACTAAAAATTTTGATGGCTTAGTAATCAGAAATTCAATGAAGGGAATTAAAAAGATAGAGAGCGCTAATAACGTGATCTTGGAAGTTGGAGCCGGTGAGAACTGGCATGGACTTGTGATGTATTCAGTGGAGAATGGCTGGGGCGGGATTGAGAATTTGGTTTATATTCCGGGAACGGTTGGTGCGGCACCGGTACAAAATATTGCGGCTTATGGCCAGAATTTTGAAGATGTTTTCGTGAGTCTTGACGTGGTTGAGCTGGCATCGGGTAAAAAATACACCTTTTCAAAAGAGGAATGTGAATTTGAATATCGAAACAGCAGGTTTAAATCTGTAGACTTTGGCAAGTTTGCAATAACAACAGTTAGATTAAAGCTTTCTAAGAACCCTAAAATTAACTTGTCCTATTTTGAAACCGGCAAAACTTATGCAAAGAATGTGAGTTTGGCTCATGAACTTGAGAATATTTCCAAGCCAACTATAAAGGATGTGGCTATGGCCGTCATGAAGATAAGAAAAAGCAAACTCCCGGACGTTACTGAAGTTGGTACTGCCGGAAGTGTTTTTAAAAACCCGGTTGTCACAAGAGCAAAGTATAAGGAGATGAAAAGGGAAGATCCGGACTTACAAAGCTATCCGGCTGAGAATCTTAAATATAAACATGATGTAGCGGGGGATTTCGTTAAAATTCCTGCCGGAAGACTGTTGGATAATCTTGGTTGGAAAGGAAAAAGAATTGGCAATGTCGGCACATATAAAACTCAGGCGTTGGCCGTAGTTAATTACGGAGCAACGCCTCAAAAAATTCTTGAGTTTATGAACCAAATGAAGAAGGTCGTTTTTGACAACTATAAAATCAAATTAGAGGAAGAGATTTTAATTGTATGAAATACAGCCACACCACCGATGATTCAAGACTAGTTAAGAAGGGAAGTATGTTTGTAGCTATTAAAGGTGAACATGTTGATGCATATGATTTTATACCTGATGCTATTGCCAAAGGGGCAGCGGCAGTCGTTAGCGAGAAAGATCCTAAAAAAGAGTGGCTGGAAAAAGTAGAATATACAAAAGTAAAGGATGCCAGAGAAGCTTTGGCGCATTATGCATCGGAATTTTACGGTAACCCCTCAAAAAAGTTGAAAGTAATTGGCGTGACCGGCACAGACGGCAAAACCACAACATGCCATATGATTTATGAAATTTTGAAAACCGCCGGCAAAAAAGTTGGGCTGATAAGTTCGATCACTTCACCCGGTCTTCATGTCACAAGCCCCGAGCCGCTTGAGCTTCATAAGCTCTTTGCAAAAATGGTGAAGCAGAGAAAGAAGTATGTTGTTTTGGAGACCACGTCTCATGCAATTTCGCAAAAAAGAGTCCATGGAATTGACTTTGATTTTGCGGTTTTAACAAACATTACTCATGAGCACCTGGATTACCATAAAAATTTTGAGGCTTATAGGGATACGAAATTAAAAATTTTTGAAAACGCTCAAACATCGATATTGAACAAAGATGAACAGAGTTACACCTACTTTGATGAAAAAATTAAAGGCGAGAAGATTGGCTATTCACTCAAGGTAAATAGTCTAAAACTTGAAAAGCTTATGGGGGAGGATATTCAAAATGTCGGGGATTATAACATTCAAAACGCGCTTGCGGCTGCAACTGTTGCGAGAAAATTAAGAATAAACGAGGAAATAATTTCTAAAGCTCTTTCTGAAATGTCTCTGCCTAAAGGCAGGCTCGAAAAAGTTGCGAACAAGAAAGGTCTAAATATTTACGTTGATTTTGCCCATACGCCAAATGCCTTAAAGGAAGTTTTAACTCTACTTGATAAATACAAAAAGAGAAATTTAATTGTTGTTTTTGGTTGCGCGGGGGAAAGAGACGTCAAAAAGCGCCCTGTGATGGCCAGCATAGCAACAGATATTGCCGATATTTCAGTCTTTACTGCGGAGGATCCTAGAAGTGAGGATATTAATGCTATTTTTGAAGACATGCTAGCGGGGGTTACCAAAAAAACCGCGGGCTTTGAAAAAATTCCCGAGCGGGGAGAGGCGATATATTATGCTCTCAACAAGCTTGCCAAGAAAGGCGATACTGTTGTAATTGCAGGTAAGGCTCACGAGAAGTCGATGGCGTATAATGGGGTAGAATATCCCTGGAATGATTTTAAGGCAGTGGACTTTGCACTCAAAGGAAAGGTTTTGGAAATAAAACGAAAATGAAAAAAGTTGCTGTTCTTTTTGGCGGAGTTTCGGCAGAGCACGAGGTGTCTGTTATTACCGGCCTTCAGGTAATGGAGCAAATTGACCGTGCGAAATATGCACCTTTTGCGATTTATATAACCAAAAAAGGCCTTCTCAAGTATCAGGATATTACCAAACGTGGCGACTTTAAAACTGATGGCGGCAATTTGGTTAATTTCGGCAAAGATGAAAAGGGAGTTTATTTTTCTGAAAGTAAGCCGTTTGCAAAAAAAGTTTACTTGGACGCGGTTTATTTGGCGTTCCACGGCGGTTATGGTGAAAGTGGTCCGGTACAGGGCTTTTTTGAGACCTTAGAGTTACCCTTTACCTCTCCAGGAATGGAAGCCTCGGCAATAACCATGAATAAAGTGTTGACAAAAGAAGTTTTAGAAAAATATGAAATATCAACATTGCCATGGGCAAGATTTTTCAGCCGAGACATTCATAAGAATGTTGGTGATTGCGCGAAAGTGGCAATCAAACATTTGCACCTGCCTGTAATTATTAAACCGGTCCATCTGGGTAGCAGTATAGCTATTAATATCGTGCGCACAGAAGTGGAGCTGAAGAAACATTTACTCGAAGCGGCACATGTTGATAGCGAAATTTTAGTTGAGAAACTCTTATCTGATTTTACTGAATACAACTGTGCAGTGAGAATGGTTGACGGTATGGTTGAAACTAGTGAGGTCGAGCGGCCAATTGGCAGCGATGAAATCTTGAGCTTTGCCGATAAATACCAAAAGGGCGGTAACAAAAAAGCCGCAGGCATGGCGTCTTTGGTTCGTGAGCTTCCTGCCAAAATGCCAAAAAAATTAAGAGATGAAATTCAGGATATTGCAAAAAGAGCTTTTATTGTCTGTAGATGCAAAGGCATGGTTAGAATTGATTTTATGGTTACAAAAGATAAAATCTATTTAACGGAAATAAATCCCATCCCCGGCTCGATGGCTTTTTATTTATGGGAAGCAACAGGAATTACTTTTACAGAGCAAATTAGCGATTTAATTGAACAAAGTTTTGTGGATTTTGATTACAAACAATCTTTAAAGCTGGATTACGAAAGCGATATTGTTGAGAAGTTTGTGAGAAATTAACGTGGCTAAAATTGGCTCCTTTGATTTTTATTGTGAAGAAGTATTAACCGGTAAAACTCCAGTGAAAAAGCTATATGAGTCTGATAAAGTGCTAGCTTTTTATCACACTAAGCCAATGTATAAAACTCACATAGTTATTATTCCCAAAGAACACATCCACGATTTATTAACAACAGGCAATCGACATGACAATGTTTTACTGGAAGTTATTAGTGTTGTAAAAAGGCTTGCTAAAGATCTTGATATAGAAGGCAAAGGAGCACGATTTATAACCAATATGGGGCTCTCTCAAGACTCACCCCATCTTCATTTTCACCTAATTTCTGGAGAAAAAAACAAGTTAAGTTAATAATAATTATCTCCAAGCTCTGGTTGCATGAGAATCAGATAATTTTTAGGTGTGAATTCCTTTTGAATAACTTCCCATGCATTGGTCATGCCATAGGCCATTAGTACCCCCTTGCCCAAGCCCTTAAGTACATCTTTGTGAAGAATTGTTTTCATCAAAATTATTTCGGCTCCTGATTTGGCCAGAATCTGGCCATATACAATATTTGAATCTTTATTTTCTTGACCCAACTCGGGAATGCCGCCGGTGATAACTATTAACTTTTTCTTTTTNCTTTTTGCCATTTTTAGGGCATTTTCTAGAGATAATTTTGCCGTCGCGAGACTTATGTTGTAGCTTTCGTCGATTGTCTCAAAGCCGTGCATGACAGTTATATTTCCCCGCCTGTCCGGTTTTTCCAGCTTTTTAACAGTGTCAGCAATTATGTCTTTGGGAATTTTAAGAATTTTGGCAACTTCAAATGCGTAGTCCAAGTTAGACTTCATACCGGATATTTTTATTGCATCTGGTTTTGCGAATTCAAAAACTTCATTTAAGGCCCTTTTAAGATTCGCTCGAGTGCCAAGCCGCTCCAGATGTTGATCCGCGGTGTTAGTTAATATCGCAATATCAGGTGGAATAATCATACAACTCCTTTCGATCTCACCCACAAAGTAACTGTCCATCTCGACTATTAAAAGTTCTGTTGACTTATCAAGATTTTTTAAAACCCAGTTGGCAGTCCCCGTTGGGGTATTGATATTGCCCGGAATCATTTGGGTTTTGTAGTTAAAGCGAATCAGCTCGTAAATATAATTTTTGGTAGTTGTTTTGCCGTAGCTTCCGGCAATAGCTACGACTTTGCCTTTAAAATTCTTGGCAAAGTATCTGGCCGCTTTCTTTTGGATATTAAGTTTAATATTTTCAAAATATGGGGAAAGTATTAGGTTTGCCAGACCAATCAGAATAGGAATAAGTGGGAAAAGAATACAAAACGGCAGCGCAAAAATGAGGGTAATTTTTATTCTTTTGGTGTAAACAAGCTTTCCCCTTTTTTGAAAATTTCGTCTAAAGAAAAATCTTGGCAACAAGCGAAAATATCTCTTGCTATCATATTCCTCGAGTTGTAAAAGATATAAAAAATCAGGTATTGGAAATAAAATTTTTATCATTGAGT
>C687J35174_10000109_pt1 | contig 135410 bp, 147 predicted proteins | sample RifCSPhighO2_01_FD_35174 | JGI IMG/M metagenome (IMG submission 35174) | reverse complement strand
GACAAGGAAAATTTTAAAATCGAATTTAAAAGAAGAATTTATAAATTTATTTTACAATTAATTAAAATTACAGAACTTTTGGAAGATAAAAAAACAGTAGATAGAATATTTATAAGTCAGATAATAAGAAGCGTAACAAGTATTGGCGCTAATTATATTGAGGCTCAAGCAGCCAGTTCTAAAAAAGATTTTATAAATTTTATACACCATTCTTTAAAATCAGCTAATGAAACTAAATTCTGGTTAGCTTTAATAAGAGATACAAATAAGTTACCAAAAGAGAAGGTAAATGAATTATTATCTGAACTAATTGAAATATCGAATATTTTAGGGGCAAGTTTACTAACCTTAAAAGGAAAAAGAAATTAAATTTTTAATTTTTAAATGTCGTTTTTACTTTTAAGATTTTAGTTTTGCAATTAATAAAATATGAGCAAACAGAGAGGTCAAATCTTATTAATAACCATTATGTTGGTTGCCACAATTTTGACCGTCGTCTTGGCGGTAACCTTCAAATCTACTACCGAGACTCAACTTACAGAACTGGAGGAAGAATCTCAAAAAGCTCTGGCCGCAGCAGAAGCGGGTGTTGAGGCTGCCCTGCAACAAGATATTGGAGGATCTGTTAATATAGCTTCTCTGCCCAACTTATCAGGCAGCGGTTTTACCGGGGATGCCACAGTCGGAACAATTGCCGACAGTAAATTTGTCTCTCCGCTTTTGCAAAAGGATCAACAGTATACATTCTACCTATCAGAATATCCTGGATTTCTAAATCCTCTGACAGGTGTTCCTTTGGCTATCTATTTTATGACCGAAGGCTCCTGTCCAACCCTTGAACTTACGTTTATCACGCCCGCTAATGTGATAACCAGACGAGTAGCCGATCCCTGCGAGCAAATCGATCCGCCAGGCGACGATCTCTCTTCAACGTCGGGAATATATCCTTTGGGCGGGTACAACTTTAGTTATCAAACCGATCCCGTTTCTGCAGATGGTTATGCCGTTTTAATCGTCAGAACCCTTTTCGCCTCAACCAGAATAGCGTTGGAACGGCCGGACCTCCAGGACCTGCCTATTCAAGGTAAATACGTTACCTCTGAAGCCAAATCCGCCTCCGGAGTAACTAAAAAAGTCCAACTTTTCCAGTCTTTTCCGCAAATTCCAGCAGAATTTTTCGTAACGAGCTTTTGATAGTGGGATTTGCGTCCGCCAAGATTCGCTCTTCAAGACGACGAGCGGAAAGCGAAGAGTTAAGTCTTGAAGTAAGAATGGATGGACTGCAAATTCCGGCTGAATTTTTCGTTACTAGTTTTTAAAATACATCTTGACAAGTATCGGTAAATAGTTATAGTATAAAGTTAATGGAAGATAAAAATCGATCTAACTTCTTAATTATCTTGGTTATAGTCCTTGCTGTTTCCCTCGGAGGAGGACTTTATTTTTATTATTCAAATAAAAACCAAAAAGAGCAACCTATCGTTTCGGAAGAACCTACAGCTGAAAATCCCATCCCAACCGAAGGTCCAAAAAAAGGAGAATTAGATTATCAAGAAACCGAAACTAAGATTGAAATCGGAACCGGAGGATTATCAAAAGGCACTTATGAAAGAATAGAAAATAATAATATCTTTATTAGGAATGGCGATACCTTAACCCAGTATCCGCTCACGACAGACGAATTTAATATTCAATGTACTACCCAAGATTTAACCAGTGCTAATGAGTTGGATTATGATCTTATCAACAACGTAAAAATAGCTTCTGCTGCAACAGCCAACAGATATCTCACCGAAGATGAAAATATAGTATTATTATCTCAAAACGTAAATGGTGTCATAACCGCTCATACTGCCTTTAAAAATTCCTCTAACTGTCAATCGGAGATTTTCAATCGCTAAAGAAACATTAATTAAAGTCTTTACCCCTTGACAAGAAAATCAATAGAGTATATTCTGAGATTATATGAATTCAAAAATTATAAACTACGTGGAGGTGAGCAAAAAGTAAAATAAATATGAAAAAACTTAAATCAGGTTTTACTCTTATTGAACTATTGGTAGTCATAGGAATCCTGGCGATTCTATTGGCAATCACTCTTATCGCCATTAATCCAGCAAGACAATTCCAACAGTCAAATGACACTAAAAGGGCAAGCGATGTCAACGCAATCCTTAATGCGGTAAATCAATATATGGCTGATAATCAAGGTTCATTGCCAGCCGGAATAACTGACACAGCTGAGAATATTGCGGCAACAACGTTTGAAAATTTCTGTACAGCCCTCGTACCCCTTTATATAGCTGCACTCCCGCGTGATCCATTAACTCAAAACGGAACACCGATTCAAGCTATAGACTGCACCGGGACAACTTGGGATACAGGATATACAATACAGCAAGTCGGCGGATCAGGAAACAGATTAACTGTTGCAGCTCCTGGCGCAGAGATTCAGGATACAATCGAAGTAACAAGATAAGAATCTGACAGATACTTTAAGAATAATAACCCCTCGCTTTGGCGGGGGGTTTTTATGATATATTAATTGCTATGAAATTTTTTCCTAAGATTTCAATTAATATATCCGTTATTTTTGGTGGAAAATGTCAGACAGTTCTTCAATCTTTAAAAAAAGTTAAATATCCTGACAATCTATATGAGATTGTCATAATAGAGGGTAACCACCTTACCAAACAAAGAAATATTGGCACCAAATTTTCTAAGGGGGAGATTATTTATCTTCTTGATAATGATTCACGCGTACGATCTGATGCATTACAGCTTATAGCCAAGGATTTTACTGATAAAAAAGTAGCGGCCGCAGGCGGACCTAGCCTGACACCTAAAAATGAAAAGAACCATTTCAGCCAAATAGTCGGGTATTTACTTGCAACATACTTCGGTGCCTATAGGATGAGATTCAAATGGAGTATGCAGACGAAAAATAATATAATATCGGATTATCATTTCATCGGATCTAATTTGGCACTTAGGAAAAAATTCGTTAACCAAATAAACGGATTTGACGAAAAATTTAAAGCCAATGACGAAACCGAACTCCTTAGAAGACTTAAAGACAAAGGGTACAAGCTAAAATATAATCATAAATTAATCGTCTACAGATCACAGCGAAGCAATATCTCCCTTTTAGTTAAACAGTTTAAACACTACGGTAAAGGAAGAATGCAGCATTTATTGAAAAATTTTAAAAGGGAAGATTTTTTTCTGCTTATCCCGATCGTTTTTGAGATATATCTTTTAACCATTATTTTCTACCACCCCTTATGGTATTTTCTACCTTTACTTTTATATATTCTGCTTGCGTTGGCGACGTCGCTTAAGGCTTCTATTAAATACCGGAAAATAAAACTGTTATGGCAAATGACGCTTCTTTTCCCTATTGTGCACTTGGCTTATGCCACCGGACTTTTAAATGAATTATTAGACAAGTTTAACAATAACAGAAGCAAAGAGGTAAATTATAAAATTAAGGTAATAAAATACAAGTCAATGGGCAATTATTCTAATCTGCCTGGAAAGAACTAGTTTACTCCAAAGCATCGAGAAAAAATTATAGAATAATTTGGGTATAATTCGATAGTAAATTCTGCTTAAGGGAATCCAGGCTCTTTCAATAATTTTTATTTCTTTTATTTTATATCCGGAATGTGTGAATAAATTTCCCAAGAGAAGCGGAGTCCAGGTGAACAAATGTTGATTAACATCCTCTGGCTTAAATTTTTTTTCGTTCCGCCAGTCATCAATCGGGACCGTAACAATTATTAATCCGCCTTTTTTCAAGTATTTTCTTAAACTTTTCAAGATTTGTATCGGGTTATCTACATGCTCAAGAGTATGATGACTAAAAATAACATTAAATTTTATTCCGTCAGGTAAGTCGTCCAGTGTCTCGAATACTTTTATTCTTTTTTTTTCTGCTTCTCTCCTCGCCTGGGAATTAATATCAACTCCGAATTTGGATCCGCAGTTTAATCTCTCAAGCATGTATCCCCCACCACAGCCGAAATCCAATACTTTGTCATCATTTTTTATGAATGGTTCATACATCCAAATATCCTGCTGTACTCCATACATTCCGGCCTTTTTTTGTACGTCAAAATATTTTTTATTGTAATAATTCATAGAGTTTTTTATAAATTTCTTCAATATTAACAAGCTTCCTGATAAATTTTTTAATATATTTTTTTTTAATAACAATGTTCTGATTCCTAACCAAATATAATATTTTGTCTTTATATTTATCAATTGAGTTCACCAAATAACCGTTAACGCCGTTTTTCACTATCTCATTGCATCCGTGGACGTCAAAGGCAATAATCGGTAAACCAAAAGTCTGAGCCTCCAGAAATGTGTAAGGAAAACTTTCCCACCGGCTGGTTGAAAGAAACAAATCGTTTTGTTTATAAATTTGAGCTAAATTTTGATTGTTAAGATAGCCTAAGTACTTGACATTATCAAACTCTCTGGTCAATATTTTAATTTCATTTTCCAGCTTTCCCACCCCCGCAATCATCCAAATAATTTTTTCCGCTTCCTTAGTTGAATTTATATCACGTATCAATTTAATAAGATCGTCCGCACCTTTTTCTCTAATCAATCTTCCAACCCAAAGTAACCGTGTCACTCTGGCTTGTCCAGAGTCTATTAATTTTTTTGAGATTCTGGACGCGCCTTCGGCTTGCCAGAATGACGCTAGTGACGATTGTTTCTCATAAATCTCAAAATCAAAAGGATTATAAATTTTTCGAATATCTTTATCTTTAAAAATACGTTTCAACTCAATTTCAGCAAAACTGTTAACTACATGAAATCTGACTGCTTTATTCAGTAAAAATTTATAATTTAAAAAACCATATAAAAACTTAAGTAAGGGAAATAGCCAATTTTTAGGAAGTCCAAAATAAATCGAGGTGTGAAAGCCGAATATTACTTTTTTAAGATTTTTATATCTTATTAAAAATTTTAAAATTATAGCTTCTCTTAAATCATGTCTTGAATATACTACATCATATTCCTTGAGAGTATTTTTTAATTGACTTATATTATTGACAGATTCGTAAGTAATTACTGAAATTTTTAGTTCTGGATATCTCTTTTTTAAACCGGTCGAAGCGTTGGAAATAAATCTTTCAGCTCCCCCTCCGTTTTCCAGCTTGAGATAATTAAAAAACGCTATTTTCATTTTGATTCCTTGACTATCTCCAGTAAATTCTCATTAAAGGTATTTTGATACAAATCAGCCAGCTCATTTTTAGTTTGATCGGCATAACCGCAGCGGTCATATAAAATATAAAGTTGGAGATAGTATAGTTTCCAGATTTTATAGATAGAGATTGCCTGTTTCATTTGTCTTACCGACTCCCGGCAGTCATTATATGCTTTGAACAAACTTAAACCCAATCCGGCAGAAGCTCCAGGATTATCAGGATCAATCCACTGAGCCCGGCGGTAATAATGTTCGGATTCTGCCGGGTCGTTAAATTTGCTTATCAGGTAATCTCCCACCCTAATCAATCCGTTCGAATAGATCAGGGGTATTTCCGGCGTAACTAGATTTTGTTCCGACAACTTAAGCGTTTCTCTTCTTGCTAAATGTAGTTTTTTCCACTGACTTTTAACCTCATATAAATACTCTTCTTTTGTCTGGATTTCATTATTGGAAGTAAGTTTGTAAACCAGACCTTTCGGTACAAATGTTGAATCCTTAATCTTGATCTTCAGATCGTAAGTGGCATAAATTTCTTTTTTTTCACGTAACTTTTCAATTGTTTTATGAATTACTTCGGTTAATTTTGTTTTCGGATATTTCTGGTAATAATTATTTATTTCCTGGTCTAGGTAAATGTTTCCTCCGACTCCCCCGGGATTGACAATTTCGACATCAGGTCTAATTCCTAAAGCATATCTTACATACCAGAGATTGAATGATGTTGTATCACCCGAAACAAATAAAACTGAGTTTTTCGGTAAAAAAGACAATATATCCAAGGCCAGATTATTACCTATCTGGGTTTTGGACAGATCAGTTCTCGGATAATTATATTTCAGCAAAAAGAACGGGACAATCAGAAAATAAGCTAGCAAAACAAAAGTCAGCAATTTATTGGAAACTCTCTTGTCGATGAAATCTTTTAGCAGTTTAAATCCGTAAGGTACAAAAAAAATAAATACTTCCGAAGCTAATAGGTAAAATCTCTCATTTACGCCCCAGGCGGCAGTGGTTGTAATTACATTAGCCCCATAAAAAATAAAAAAAGGCCCGGCAAATACAAATGAAAACAACAAAGTAAATAATAAAAATTTGTCTTTTTTATAAAGCGCAAAAGCACCCAGAAAAGCAACAACTATAATTTGATAAGAATACAGAGACACTAAAGTTTTTAAGAAATTCCTGGCAACAATTGACTTAACTATAAAAGGAACGCCGTTTATCACGCTGGGTGCAAAACCGCCGTAATCCTGTCGCAGGATTAAGCGAATAAAGTTGTTTAAATTTACAACATTATCCCAGTTAACAGCCGGATTGGTGAAAGCGGCCAACGGTACATATATATATACTGCGATGCCGGCTATTCCGCACATTAACAATTTGAAGATTGTAGTTTTATTATTAGTTATAAGCGGAAATCTTTTTAAAACAATGAATGCAACCGACGGAAAAAGCAAAAGAATCGTGTGATGATGTGTCAGAGAAAGAAATATCAAGAATGTAAGAGTGTATAAATCTTTGAGTTTTCCGTTTTCATGAAAGCGTATAGCAAAATATAAAATTATAATTACAAAAAAGTTATTCAGGGCAAAGACTTCCGGCAGTTCTGAATGCAGCCAGAATAGATAGGAAAAAGCCAGAATTGAGACGGTTAAAAGTGATAAAAAAACACTTTCTGTTACTTTAAAAGAGAATTTATATAAAAAAATTAGGCCAGCTAACGATGCAAATACCGATATCAAGCCTACTTTAGTCACCGGTGGAATAGATAAAGGTATTTTCGACAGGATAAAACCTAATAAGGTAAATAACGGATAACCTGTCGGATGAGGAACACCGTGAAGTACTGCCGCAGTGACCAAATCACCCACATCTCCGCTGTAAATATCGCGAGTTAGATTGTGAAGATAGACTAATCCTATACTCAGGAAATAAATTAAGACAATGATCTTCTTAAACATAATTCAAAATTCAAAATGATAACGCCTAACTTTTAAAACACTTTTAATTTTTGATATGTGATATTGCATTTTGCCTTTTAACTTTTTGACTTTTATTCAAATTTCAAATTGAAAATTGGGTTTTGTGGTATTATTATGTGTAATTATATGGATAGCAAAAGAATTTTGCTAGTTGAGGATGACGAACTCCTGCAAAAACTTTATTCCGACTTACTTATTGGAGAACAATTCACTGTCGAAACGGCTTCAGATGGAAAAACCGCATATGAAAAAATAAAATCCGGCGGTTGGGATCTGGTTTTATTGGATATTGTACTGCCGGAATTAAGCGGGCTCGATATTGTTAAAAAGTTGAAAGAAGACAAGGATGCAAAAGCGAATAAAAAAATCATTTTCCTTACTAATCTCGACAGCGGTAGCGATTCTACCGAGATCCAAAAACTTGGATATGAGTATGTGGTCAAAAGCAATCTGGCCCCTGACCAATTTGTTAACAAAGTAAAATCTTACTTTCAATAAAGTATAATAAACCTTATGGAAATTGTCATTGCGTCTGGGTCAGGTCATGGTAAAACTCCACTTTCAGCCTTTGATGCGGCTCTAAAAAATGCAGGAGTACATAATTACAATCTTCTTTACATTTCATCAATAATCCCAAAAGGATCTGTTTTAAAAATAAAAAAATTAGAGCCAAAAACAAATGAGTATGGACATCGTCTGTATGTTGTTAAGGCTGAGATGCGTAGCCGTGAAACGGGTAAATATATCGGGGCGGCATTGGGTTGGTACCAACTGAAAGATGGCAGAGGAGTCTTTGTCGAGCATGAGGAAATTGCAGAAACCGAAGAATCGGTGAGGGCAAATCTAACTAAAGAAATTTACGAGTCGTTAACCGATCTCTGTAGAGTCAGAAGCTACCCTCTCAATAAAAAAAGTATGAAAATAAAAATGAGTATTGTGAAAATTGAAAATTCAGCCACCTCGGTGCTAGTCTTAGCTGTTTATAAATCTGAAGGCTGGGATAAAAATCGTGAATAAAATTTGGGCAACCGTCTTAATATTAGCTCTAACAATTTTATCTGGAATTGCCGACTCACAAGGATTTCTGCATGCTTCAATAGTTTGGAAAAGTGGAAAATTTATCTGGAAAGAGGCTGGAAAATCTCTCGCTAGTTTTATTATAGGAATAATTATTTATTGGTTTGCCATAAAATACATGCAACGGGCAGGCTTAAAATCTGCAGAAATTCAGACATCCATATGGTTTGCTATCACAATTATTGGTGTGGCTTTTGTCAGCGGTAAATTTTTTCAATGGAATATATCAAATCAATTAATTTCAATTTTAGTTCTAATTGGAATAGGCATCCTCATTTTCCGAACCGGTGGATAAAATTTTAATGAAAAAACAAAAAATAGACTTACGTTTTAAAAACTTTAAACCAAAAGATTATTTGAATGAGTACTATTCAAGGATTGGAAGTGAAAATTTCAACTTACTTAAATTCTTTGCTGAAGCCTACAAGTTAGTTCCAAAAAACTCACTGGTTCTAGAATTTGGCGGGGGTCCGACTCTCTTTTCTCTTATTTCTGCAGCTCCTGTTGCTAAAGAAATTCACTTTTCTGATTATTTAGATATAAATTTAAATGAAGCGAAATTGTGGAAAAATAAATCTCCCAAAGCTTTTGATTGGTCATCATTCGTTCGGACAACTTTAAAAATTGAGGGTTTAAATAAAATTAATGCAAAAGATATTGAAACTAGGGAAAATTTACTTCGAAAAAGACTTACAAAATTTCTTCATTGTGATGCATTTAAAAAGTTTCCTCTCGGAAAAAAATATTCCGACTTTTATGATGTGGTTAGCGTTAACGGTGTTCTCGACTCTATTACAGCTGGAAAAAAAATTTGGGAAATATTATTGCAAAATTTGTCCACTTTGTTGAAAAAAAAGGGAATGTTAGTTATGTATGCATTAAAAGATGCCGCTTATTGGCGATCGGGGGAAAGGATTTTTCCAGCGGTAAATCTTAATGAAAAAGATATAAAAATAGCTCTAAGCAAATTAGGTTTTAAAATAGTCTATATTTCTTCTATTCCGGCTGAGGTAATAGACGAAAAAGCTGAAAATTATGAAGGTTATAAGGGTTTTATATTTGTTTGCGCTAAAAAAACTTGACTTCTTATAATAATATCGTTATTTTTAAAGTATGATTAATACAATCATTAATCATAAAGCTACTTACTGGATATTATTTTTATATTCAGTGGTTTTTATCTGGTGGGTCAAACTTCAATATAATGGCGTAGGAACAAGCGAAGCATACATTTTTAATTGGTTTTACGGTTTGATTGGTTTAAGCGGCGGCATTTACGGCATTAAAATTTCGGTTAAAAAATGGGGTGGCTGGAAAAGCATAATAGGCAAAGGCCTGATCCTTCTTTCGATTGGTCTATTGGGGCAATGGTTTGGCTTACAAGTATGGACGTACTACAATGTTTTTGCCAAAATCGAAGTACCCTATCCTTCATTAGCCGATATTGGTTATTTTGCCCTAATACCTGCATATACTCTTGCCGCCTGGATGTTTACTCATGCATCCGGAGCGAAATTTTCCTTGAGAACAAAGTCGGGAAAACTCTATGCTCTACTAATACCGCTTGTTTCACTAACATTAGCTTATGCGATATTCTTGAAAGATATCGGCTTTAATTTATCAAATCCGATTAAATTATTTTTAGACATAGGATATCCACTTGGTGAAATGCTTCCAGTTTCAATAGCGGCATTTACACTTACTCTTTCAAAAAGATTACTCGGGGGGACAATGAAATCAAGAATTATATTCTTAATCGGAGCGTTTTTTTTCCAATTTCTTACGGAATATGCTTTTTTGTATACCGCCGGCATAGAAACATATATTAATGGAGGTTGGAATGATCTGATGTATGCTACGTCTTATACAATTATGAGTTTGGCATTAATTGCTTTTAACGATTATAAGTAATAATAATGGATATCTTTGCTAAATTGGCTGAAAAAATAATCGAGGAACAGGAGACCATCATAGGGCCTATTGCTCTTGAGCAAGCGAGAAAAGTTACCGGCCTCACTATAAATTGGCAAAAACGGGAAGTCTCCTTAGAGGGAAATAAAACTCAAATATTGGCAAAACTCGTAGATCAGTACAAAACATTATTCGGTCATGCCTCGGTCGAAGTCTGTAAAGAAGCAGTTAACCAATATCGAACTCAAATTTCTTCAGATCTGTTACCACAAGTATTGCGCTAGCTGCTATAATGAACTACAGATATGGATAAAACCTCACATGTAACCGAAGAATTGTACAAAAAAAATCTTGAGTTGGCGGAAAGAAATAAAACTCTCTCTCTTTTGCGAAAAATCGACGAAATAATCTTAAGTTCTGTAACAGATATAGACCAAATCGCTCATCAAATAGCCGATGCCGCTGTTGCTGGAGCTGGTTTCAAGGCTGTCTACATAATGCTGATAAATAAAAAAGAGAAACTACTTATACCTCAGGCTGTTTCTTTGGACAAAAGTACCATTGAGATTGATTCAAGCCTTATTAGGGCCATATATTCGCTTAAAGTAAATTTAAACGACTCAGATAACTTAATAATTAAAACAATCAACGAGAGAAAACTTCAAAAAACCGATAAGATGTATGATCTATTTAAGTCCTTGTTAACTGAGGAAGCCTGTAAAAAAATTCAACAATCAGCGGCGATGAAACTGTTTCATATCTATCCCTTGGTAATAAGAAGCGAGCCGATTGGTGCAATAATAGTCTGTCCAAAAGAACAAGTCGAACCCTTCTTTGTCTTTCAAGAAGATCTAATTCAAAGATTGCCTAATGTGGTTTCTATTGCTATCGACAACGCATTACTCTATCAGAAAATAGACCAAGCCAATACAAGATTAAAAGAATTAGATAAACTTAAGGACGAATTTGTCTCCCTTGCGTCTCACGAACTAAGAACTCCTCTGACAGCAATTAAAAGTTATCTTTGGATGGTCTTGAATCAATCTAAAAATATCGACCCCCAAATAAGAAGCTATCTTGACATTGCCTCCCAAGAAACAGAGCATCTGATAAAACTGGTACAAAATATGCTTACCATCTCAAAAATAGAAAGTCAGAGGCTGGAATTGACACTTAAAAATCTGGATCTTTATGAGATGGTTAAGCTTGCATACGATACTTTAAAAATAAATGCCGATGAGAAACATATTATTTTCACTCTGCTTCCTTATCCCGAAAAACTAATAGTTAACGGCGATAAAGAAAAAATATCAGAAATTTTTGAAAATATTATAGGTAACGCAATCAAATATACTCCCGAAAATGGAACAGTGTCTATCCACTTCACAACCGAAAAAAACAAAGTAATAATTCATGTCGCCGATTCTGGACCCGGTATAGCCAAAGAAAACATGGCCAAACTTTTTCAAAAATTCAGCCGACTCGAGGAAGGTAAGCAAAACCGTACTCCCGGAACAGGCCTCGGCCTTTACATATCAAAACAAATCGTAGAACTGCATAAGGGATCGATCAAGGTCGAGTCGGAAGCCGGAAAAGGAACTACTTTTACCGTTCATCTTCCCCTGGCTCAAACTAACTCTTGATTATATAGATCGAGCGTATTATTAGCCATTTTTTCAAAGGAAAATTTTTTAAGTATATCTGTATAACCTATTTTTTTTCGGCCTTTCAGAAAACTTTTGATTTTATTGGCAATGTCGTCTGGATCTTCTGGACGAAAACTAATGTACTTATTTCCCAGCACTTCCTTAAATACGGCAATATTTGAAGCAATAATCGGCAATTTAAAATAAGCCGCCTCAACTAAAGGTAATCCAAATCCTTCGGACAATGACGGATGAATCAGGGCTAAGGCGTTTTTATAAAAAAATACCAAATCCTCTTTGCTTGGACTGTGATAGAAGATAATCTGATCCCGTTTCGTTATACCAATATTACGAGATAAGCGATTGGCAAAATAATCATCAGGTCCTATTAAGATCAAATTAACTTTTTCTTTGATTTTTGAAAAAGCTTTAATCAAATTTTCAACATTTTTATGCGGATAAAAGTTGCCAATGTAGATAAAAAACTGATTGTTTTTTGAAATTGGAATTTGGTTAGTTGAAATTTGAAATTTGTTTAGAAATTGGGATTTAGAAATTAGAATTTTTTTTGAGCTTTCTAAAAGCTCAAAATTGACTCCCTCGTAAATATGTTTAATTTTATCTTCATATTTATTCCCGTATATACTTATTAACTGCTTCTTGACTGTTTTTGATGGTGTAATTATCAACCCGGCATTTTTTACTTGTTGTGACATAACAAATTTAAAGGCTTGGAATTTTATTTCATAGAGAAGTGGATTTTTTGTGGATGCCTTACCGGTTTTATAAAGAAGCGGTGTTGTGTCATGTATCGTTGCAATAAATTTTCTTTTATAAAGAACAGGGTAGCTAAAATATGTAAAGTGCATCAAATCAAGATCATCTTTATATAAAGCATTAAGCAACAAGGTTTGCTCGGAAAAAGAATGCCACGGAGAACTAACCAATTTTTTAACAAAGTTTTTATTTTCAAAATTAAGTTTTCTAAATTCATTTGGAAGGAAATAGATATAAAACTCAAGATTATTTTGAGGGCTTTTTTCTAAAAAGTAAAGTAGATTTCTAAGATATACGCCTACCCCCGTCTGACCATACAGCCTTGCATCAATTCCTATTCTATGCATACTGATTTTTTATCTTATCAATCATCAAATAAACAATTCTATTCAATAAAGTGGGGTAAAGTTTTTCGTAATGTTTTTTATAAAAAATTTTCATTGCGTCATAAAAGTGATATCGGGTTCTATTTTTTATTTTTCTGTCTCTTTTTTCTAATCCGCTTGCACGTTTTAAATGCAATACTTTATAAACAGGGTAATATATTATTTTATATCCCAGTTTTTTAATTCTAAATGATAAGTCAATATCTTCTCCGTAGAAAAAGAAGGCCTCATCAAATCCCTTCATCTGATCTAATAATTTTCTTTTCGACAGGTAAAACGCTCCGGAAGGAGCGTCTATCTCATGCTGACTATTAAGATTAAGTCCGACCAAATGGTATCCTCCGAAAATTTTATTGAAAAATGGTAAGTAAGTCGATAGCTTTTCAAGACCGCTAAAGTAGCAAAGTGAATTCCAAAGAGTCGGAAATCCTCGATGAGAGGCAGGATCAATATTTCCATCTGGAAGAACTACATTTACAGTCAAGACTCCGATTTCGGAATGTTTGTCTAAGTAATTTATTAGTGTCCTAAAATTGACGTTTTGAATAATAACATCCGAGTTCAAAAATAAAATATATTTACCTTGTGCAATTTTTAAAGCTTGATTGTTCCCTTTTGCAAATCCAAGATTTTTTTTACTCAAAATCAACTTGAGTTCCTTATTTTTACTTTGCAGATGTTTCAACATTTTTACAGACCCGTCTGAAGACGCATTATCCAAAACGATTACTTCTGAAGCTAAATCTTTGCTTTGTCTCAAGCATCTGAGTAAAGTTAAAATGCAGCGCTTGGTTAAATCCTTTGTATTATATGAAAGTATTATTACAGAAAGATCCTTTTTCACTAATAACTAATATCTGATAACTAATATCTGATAACTATCGCTTTGGAGACTGTTTTGCCCGCCTGGCTTTTCCGCCTGTTCCCACTTTTCTCCTTTCCCTGGTTCTTGCATCTCGAGTAAAAAGTCCTTGTTTTTTAAGAATGGGTCTATAAGCTTCTTTATCCACCTTTTCTATTGCCCGACTTAATCCGTGAACGACTGCATCTAATTGTCCTGACCGGCCTCCACCTTTGGTCAAAATCACAATTGCGAAGCGATTTTCATTTTGAGTTAACTTTAACGGTGCAAGATAGACTTTTTTTTCTGCCGGTGACGGAAATTCATTATCGATTGGTTTTTTATTCACTAAAATTTCTCCGGCTTTTACTTTTTTACCGTCAAAACTGATTGATTTATCTTTACCTACAATATACAATCGTACTCTAGCTACCGCCTCTTTTCGCCTGCCGATAGCTTCATAATATTTTAAATCTTTTGTTTTTTTTACCATAGTTCAAATTTAAAAGGAAAAAATTCAATTAAAATTGAAAAATTTCTAATTTTAAAATATCGTTTTTAGTTTTTAAATATTAATTTTTAATTTTTCTTTGTATGGATGTTTTTCATCTGCAAAAATAAATAACCTGGCTAATCTCCTGTCCCTTAATTTATTTTTTGGCAGCATACCGGAAACTGCATGCCGAATGAGCTTGCCCGGATTTTTGTTTAACAATTGTTCAAAATTTAAAGTTTTTAACCCCCCCGGATATCCTGAATAACTCGTATATAACTTAAACTGGGATTTTTTTCCGCTAACCGTGACATAACGCGCATTAGTAACAACGACATAATCTCCGCAATCAAGATATTGCGAATAGTCAACTTTGTGTTTACCCTGCAATAGCTTTGCGGCATTCGGCACAACCCTCCCTAATATTTTCCCTTTCACATCAACTAAATGCCAGTTTCTTTTTATCTCTTTATGCTTTGCCGATTTTGTTGAATGAGTTAAGCTAACCATTTGTTTTTTTAGGAGTTTTTTCTTCAATAACAATAGGGCGAGTCCATTCCAATCGAGCTGTTTCTGTACCGTCTGCGCGCTGGATGCCTAACCTGACTATTCTCAGATACCCGCCTACCCTGTCTTTAAAACCGCTCCCCACTTCTTTAAACATCTGTCTTATCAATTTCTTATCACCAAGATGTTTTAAAAGATAGTTTTTATTTGCTTCAGTCTCGATTTTGGATTTCTCGACCAGACTTTCTATAACCGATTTAAGAACTTTTGCTTTTTTTAAGGTTGTTTCTAGCTTAGCGTTAACTATAAAATTTTTTGCCAATTTACGTACTAACATTCGGTTAGCATCCCTCCCTGATCTGAATTTTATCTTTTTAACTCCATGCCGCATATGCAAAATAAAAATTAAATTTGAAAAATGAAAAATTTTTTTACTTTTTAGTTTTTCCTTTTTACTTTAATTCTATTCCCATCTTTTTCAACTCTTCCTCGATCAGTTCGATCGATTTTTTTCCTACTCCTTTCATGTCCGTAAGACTATCTTTGCCGGCTTTAACCAGATCGGCCACGGTCTCAATATTTTCTCTAAGAAGGGCGTTTATTACACGCGATGGAAGATTTAACTCGTCTATAATTACTTCAAATAATTTCTGATCAATCAATTCCTTTTTGGCTATCTCTTCGCTTCCTTCCAATTTAGGTTTAGGAGCGTCACGACCCGACAAAATATAACTGAAATACTCGGATAAAAGCTGCGTAGCTTGTCTTAAAGCATCAGAAGGCTTAATAGTTTTATCAGTCCAAATTTCCAATATAAGTCTGTCTAAGTTGCTTTTTCTACCGACCCTTGCTTCTTCCACCTTAAAGTTTACCTTGGTGACAGGAGAGAAAAATGCGTCAACCGCTATGAAACCGGTCTCTGACTTTTCCCGTTCTTCAGCCGGAAAATAACCTATGCCCCGTTCCACGACTGCCTCTATCTCCAGTTTTCCTTTCGCAGTGGTAACCTCTGCTATATATTGATCTTTATTTATAACACTCGCTTCTCCTTCAATATCTTTACCGTAAACTTTTTTAAGACCTTTCACAGATAGGTTAATTTTAAATGGACCTTCACCGCCTATCTCAAATTTCAATCGTTTAAGATTCAGTACAATATCTAAAACAGACTCTTTGACGCCTTTTATAGTTGAAAAAAGATGAGATGCTTCATCGATTTTAACGCTGGTAATTGCAACTCCTTTTAGTGAAGATAAAAGCGTTCTTCTCAAACCAACTCCCAAACTTTGTCCGAAACTCGGAGCTAAAGGTTCAAGTATGAATTTGCCATAGTCTGATTTCTCTTCAACCTTTTGTGTAAAAAAATTTGGACTAATCATAATAAAAAAAATTAATCCCGACTAAGTCGGGAAATTTATAATCTTAACTATTAACGAGAATAATGTTCAATTACTAATCTTAAATTAATTTGTTTTTCAATTTCTGCATTTGTTGGTTCCGCGACTATTTTGCTGACGGTTGCCTTCTTTTCTAGCCAGTTTGGCAATAATATATCCTTACTGGCAAGCATTTTTTCTATATAAGAAACCTTCATAACGGCTTCATTTGAAAAAGTAATTATATCATCTTTTTTAATCTGATATGAGGGAATCGAGACTTTTTTATCATTGACTTTTATATGACCGTGGACAACCAATTGCCTAGCAGAGGCGCGAGTTGGACTCAATCCGGCTCTAAAAACAACATTGTCTAGTCGTTTTTCCAGAAACTTTGCTAAATAAATTGCCGTATTTCCTTTCTTAAAAGCTGCTTTCTTAAAGTACTTTTTGAGCTGTTTTTCATTTAATTGAAATAGATAGCGTAGCTTTTGTTTTTCACGAAGTTGTCTTGCATGATCCGAAAGCTTTCGTCTTCTCCGGGTTCCATGCTGCCCAGGCGGAACACTTAATTTTTTTAATAGCCTTTCATGGGTTTTAGATCCGAGCGTTTTAAAACCTAAATCAATACCTTCACGTCTGGCAATTCTGTTTCTTGGACCTGTATATCTCATAAGTTTAAAAGTAAAAATGAAAAAGTAAAAAGTACAATTTTAAACATCGTTTTTATTTTTTAGATTTTAATTTTTATATTTTTATACTCTCCTTACTTTCGGTGGCCTCACACCATTGTGCGGAATTGGTGTAATATCAATAATTCTATTTACCTCAACACTGGATTCCTTAACAGCTCTTAAAGCTGCCTCTCTCCCCGGCCCTATCCCTTTAACAAAAATATCTACGAATCTAAGCCCGAAGTTAAGGATCGCTTTTTTGATGGTAGCACTAATGGTTATGGTAGCGGCATATGGTGTAGGTTTTCTTGTCCCGGTAAAACCGTACATTCCACAGGAAGCTACAACTACCGGGTTTCCCTTTTCGTCTGTTACTGTAATCATAGTATTGTTAAAGGTTGCAGTAATATAGATTTTACCTTTTTCAACTAGTCTAGCGCTTTTTTTATTTGCCATAATTTTATAAAATTCTAAACTCTAAATACTAAATCCTAAACAAATTTAAAATTTAAATTTTTGATTTTAGAATTTTGGTTATTTGAGTTTGTTTAGAAATTAGAAATTAGGATTTAGGATTTTGTTTAGGAGCTTCTTCGGATTTTGCAGTTGCCGCTCCTGCTCCTGTTTTACCCTGCTCCAACTTTGCCCACGTCTCCTTACGCAGAGCTCCAACTGTTTTCCTTTTTCCCCTTTTTGTACGGGCATTGGATCGTGTTCTTTGACCCCGAACTGGCAGATTTCTTAAATGCCGCTGCCCCCTATAATTGCCGATCTCTCGTAGTCTTTGCATGTCTCCAGCAATCTTTTCTCTTAACTCACCTTCTACTTTGTAGTTTTTATCGATAAACTCAATTATTTTTTTAATTTCGTCCTCTTTAAGATCTTTTAAGGTTTTACTTTTATCAATCTTCACCTGATCTAAAATTTTAGCCGAATTTGCCCATCCAACTCCATATAAAAGAGTTAAGGCATATTCGATACGCTTATCATCTGGTATTTGAACACCAAGTAATCTCACCATTCTGTTTCTGTCATTCCCGCGGAAGCGGGAATCTAGTTTTCTGGATTCCGCATCAAGTGCGGAATGACATGTAATTTATAATTATCCTTGTCTCTGTTTGTGTTTAGGATTCGAACAAATAATATAAAGCCTTCCTTTGCGCTTAACTAACTTACATTTTGGACAAATTTTTTTTATCGATGCTTGGACATGCATATTTATAATCGGTAGACTATTCTTCCCCTATTTAAATCGTAGGGTGTTAGCTCTAACCGAACTCTATCACCGGGTAAAATTTTTATATAATTTTTTCTCATCTTGCCGGATAGATAACATAAAATAATCTTTTCGGAATTATTAAGTTTTACTCTGAACAAAGTATTGGGAAGATTTTCAACTACACTCCCCTCTAATATCGCGACATTGTCTTTCATTGAATCTATTATTGTACCACAGTATCAGGTTAAAATGATCGTATTTGTATCAGTTTCACCCTGAAGCGAGCTTTGCTCCGGTTCATAGGTAACTGCCACTGTGTGTTCAAAACAAGCTGATAAACTACTGTCTGACGTCCGAATTGACCAATTATTCTCAGTTTCATGCATCATTTCACCACTTCCCAAGCTATAAATTACCTCCACCGCGATAACTAATCCGGGTTTGATAGTAGGTGTCTGCTTTTCTGTTCGGTCAAGAAATCCCGGAATATAAGGATCTTCGTGCAGTTCTCTTCCTATTCCGTGCCCGGTTAACTCCTTGACTATTGAGTAACCTGCTCCGGTTATCTCTTTTTCAATTACTTGAGAAATTTGACCCAGTCTATTTCCTATTTTTAATTTTTTTATGGCTAAATCTAGGGTTTTTTTCCCCTTAGCTAAAAATTTAATAATTTCTACGTCAATTTTACCAATAGCTACAGTGTCTGCGTAATCTGTATGGAATCCTTTATAGTATATTCCTATATCGACCGTTAATATATCTCCTGTCTTAAGGACTTTAGCTGATGGGGGCGTATGAACAATCTGTTCGTTTACAGTAAGACAGGTGCTCCAAAAATAATCTCTAACTTTTTTAAAAGAAGGCTGCCCTCCTTTTTTTACAATTAATGATTCTGCAATCTTATCAATTTGAGCTGTTGTCATTCCCGCTTTTATTTGCGGTCTAAGCTCTCTTACAACTTCTTTCAGTCTTCTTCCTCCTTCTTTCATCACTTCGATTTCTTTTTTTGTCTTAAGCTTTATCATTTTCAGGAAAAATATACGGTTCTGTAGACGGTGTCTAATTTGTCATGGAATTCTTCCCTGGAAAAATTATTTTTGATAAGAAAATCGGCAAAAGCTATTGCCGGACCTTTGTTCGTACCCACTAGTTCGTTGATATCTCTTTTTTCTCCGTATAATTCGCTTCTATATCTTCGTTTTGACGCTCTGATGTATCGAATGTGCTTATCCGCATATATTGCCAAAAGGTAGACATTAACTGCCGAAAATTTTTCTTTTAGATATAGAAATTCTTCCCATGAATATAAACCGTCTATCACAACGATCAAATTTTTTTCCAGGGCTTTTTTAATTTTATCTTCATTTAATATTGCCATCGCAGCCATTCCATATTTTTTCCGGATGTCCTCTCTTATTTTCTTATGAATATTTTCGATGTGTTTTAATTTTTGTTTATCTATATACTCATTTATTATTTTGCCAAATGCGATTACCGGCTGTCCTCTACTTTTAAAATACTCTGCTGCTTCGGTTTTACCGGAACCTGCTAAACCAACTATGGCGATAATAGCTTTTTGTTTTCTTTCCCATTCTTTAATCTGATTTTTTATCAACTTTTTTCCTAAGCTCATTAAAATATCTTTATTCACCTCATGGATTGATTTGGTACCGTCAACTACAAGCAACTTATTCTTATCTTCATAGTATTTTAGTACTTGCTTGGTAAATTTATGAAAAAGCTCTATCCTTTTTTTTAAGGCCGGGAGCGTTTCGTCGCCCCGCGTACTATCATTTCGATAGACAAGCCTGTAGATTGCCTCTTTATCGGGAACTTCGAGATAGATGACTTTATCAACATTATTTTTAAACTCTTCTGCCTGTTTAGTTGTTCGCGGAAATCCGTCAAGAATGTAACCTTTTTGATATTCTTTTCTTGATAAATAATTATTAACAATCTCTATTGTTTTTTTATCGGGTATCAATAATCCCGAGTTCATGGTTTCTTTTACATATCTACCAAGAGTAGTTTTTTCTTTGGCGATTTCCCTAAAAATATGTCCTGTCGACAGATAAGGTATTTTTAACTGTTTTGATAGTAAATTNCCTTGCGTCGACTTTCCGGATCCTTGGATTCCGAGTAATACAAGCTTCATATTTTATCCGAGTTTTTTCTTTTCNTTATGCAGAGTGTGCTTTCTGCAGAACTTGCAATATTTCTTCAACTTAATAGATCCCGGAGTATTGATTTTATTTTTTTGCACGACATAGTTCTGATTTTTGCAAATCTCACATGTGAGACCAATTAAAATACGTGATCCTTTTTTAGCCATATTTATTTAATAAATTTGTCATAGCTCTTCATAACAAGTTGTGCTTCAATCATTTTAAAGGTTTCAAGAATAACCGAAACGACAATCAGAATCCCAGTTCCACCAATCACCAAATCCTGAATACTGGTAATTTTAGAAACTATTGCGGGTAGAATTGCTATTAATCCTAGAAAAATTGCTCCAACGCTGGTTATCCTATAAAGTATTTTCTCTAAATATTGTTTGGTTGCCGGTCCCGGCCTGATCCCGGGTATAAATCCTCCGTGTTTCTGCACTTCATCGGCTATTTTTTGCGGATTGAATACGATCACCGTATAAAAATAGGTAAATCCGATAACCAGGATAAAGTAAAAAAAGTTGTAAAAAAATCCGGAGGGATTAAATAGTCTGATTAAGAGTGCGGCAGATTTTGCAATCAGCGGATTTTTTACATACTGCATAAAATTACCTAAGAGTTGTGGAAAGAGCACGAACGAAACGGCAAAAATTATCGGAATTACACCAGCCTGATTGAGTTTCAGCGGCAGATAATTTGTTGCTCCTTGGTATACGCGGTTGCCTCTTATTCTCTTTGCGTAGTAGACCGGAATCCTTCTGACGGCTTCATTCACAAATACGATTGCGCCAATAACAATCATTGCCAGGATTATAAAAATTAGTACATTAAAAATTAGCTCCTGGTTAAAAACTGCAAATGTTTTACCGAGAACAACCGGAATTCTACCAACTATTCCCGCGAAGATCAAAAGAGAAATTCCATTTCCTAATCCGAACTCCGACACCAGTTCACCGAACCAAACCAAGATATAAGTTCCCGCGACCATTGTAAAAATGAAAGAAAAAAACTCTAAAGGTGCAAGTGTCCCGATGATTTTTTGATTTTTAAGCAACACGAATATTCCTACTGCCTGGACTAAAGTCAGCGGAGCCGTCAAAAAACGGGTATATTGATTTATCTTATGTCGTCCATATTCTCCTTCTTTTGAAAGCTTTTCTAACTGGGGCAAAATCGCGGTTAAAAGCTGAATAATGATCGAAGCATTGATGTAAGGATTGAGTCCTAAAGCCATTACAGAAAAATTAACTAAAGTACCGCCGGAAAAAATATCTAAGAGCGAAAGAAACTGGTTTTGAGAAAATAACTCTTTCAGCTTTGGTAAGTCTATCGCCGGAATTGGCAAAAAAGCAAAAACGCGAAAAACAAAAAAAATGAATAAAGTAAAAAGTGTTTTTCTTTTTAGCTGCGGATCACGGAAAATTAATTTGATTTTATCGACCAATTCATTCATAATTCTATTTTTCCACCCAATTTCTCAATTGTGGTTTTGGCTCCTTTTGACAGCATAACTTTTACCCTCAGTTTCCTTTCAAGTTTCCCGCCTGCCAAAATTTTAACTCTCATTCTGTTCGCTGGCGTTTTAATCAATCCTTTTTTTACTAAACTATTCAAGTCTACTACTTCGTTATCCTTAAATACGTTAAGTTTGCCGAGATTTAAAATAAACGGTTTTTCTTTGAGTGGTTTATTTCTACCTTTTCCCCTCAAAAGCGGAAATCTTTTAACCATTCTGGCTTGTCCTCCTTCAAAGTGCAAAGGAATACTCTCACGTCCTTTTTGATGTCTTGTGGTTCCCCTGCCGGATTTTGCGCCTCTACCGCTTCCTAAGCCGCGGCCTAGACGCTTTTTCTTTTTCATGATTATTTTTGGTAAATTGCTTAGAAAGTTTTTCATATTGCTTTTGTCATGCTGAACTTGTTTCAGCATCTGCATTTTCTAATATCAGATCCTGAAATTAATTCAGGATGACGCTTTTCGTGTCAATTTTGGTTTTAATTTTTTTAACGCCTCCATTACCGCATAGGTGTTTACAGTTTGATTTCTCGACCCTATTATCTTTCCCGAAGCATTAGATACTCCTGCTAAATCCAGAATTACCCTGGCAACGCTGCCCACCTTAAGTCCAGATCCCTCGGGTGCAGGTTTAAGCATAATCAAAGCCGCCTTAAATTTAATCTTAATCTGGTGAGGCAACGAATTCTTAAATATCGGCACATTTATCAAGTGTTTTCTTGCCTGTTTTATGGCTTTTTGAATGGCTGGAGGAACTTCCAATCCTCTTCCTATTCCAATTCCCACTTTTCCTCTTTTATCTCCCACCACCACCAGCGCCGAAAAGGTAACATAATTCCCTCCCGGTATCTTCTTTGATACTCTTTTTATCAATAAAACCTTTTCCTCGTATTTTTTTTCCTCAATTTGTTGAATTTCGGCCATAATATTAAAAATTAAAAATAAATAATTTAAATTTTAATTCCTCCTTCTCTTAAACCCTCTGCTAAAGCTTTTACCCTGCCTTTATAGGAATATTTCCCGCGGTCAAACACCGCTTGTTTTATTCCTGATTTTCCCGCAATCTTGGCTAACTCTAGTCCGACTTTTTTTGCTTCATCGACCTTTTTTTCTCTCTTATATTTTTCCGCTTGACTTAATTGTAAACTTGAATAAGAAACAAGTGTTACTCTATCAACGTCATCTATTACTTGGGCGTAGGTATGCACATTCGAAGCGAACACCGAAACTCTAGGTCTTTCTTTTGTCCCAAATATTTTACTGCTGACCCTTTTTTTTCTTCGTTCAACACGATTTTTATTAATTTTTCCCATATATTACGCAGAGCTTCCTGCCGCTGCCTTAACTTTTTTCCCCGGTTTAAGTTTAATCACTTCCCCCAAATATCTAATTCCTTTTCCTTTATAAATATCGGGTTTTTTGAGCATCTTAATCTGATAAGCCACTTGGCCGACTAACTGTTTGTCAAATCCCAAAACTGCTATTTTATTATTACCTTCAACCTGAAACTTTATATTGTCTGTTTTTTTAAAAACCACAGGGTGTGAATAACCTAATTTTAAAATTATGTCTTCACCCTGCATTTTGACATTAAAGCCAGTACCGATAACCTCCAATTTTTTACTCCAAAGAGTTTCGACACCCTTTACCGCATTAAAAATAAGTTGACGATATAGACCATGTACGGATTTTGTTTTTTTTCCTTGCCTGCCTGCTGGCAGGCCTTCATTCTTAGCTTGAAGAATTAATTTGTCACCTTGCTGATTTAATTCCAATACCCTAGGCAGATCGAAATGCAATTCTCCTTCTTTTCCCTTTATGTTAACTTTGTCCTTAACAATTGTTACTTGAACCGAGGTTGGCACCTGAATTGGAATGACACCTATTTTTGACATCGGAATTACCAAATTGAAAATAATAACTCTCCCCCGACTTTTTTTTCTCTTGCTTCTTTATTTGTCAATACGCCCTGTGATGTTGATATTAAAGAATAACCCAATCCTCCCATAACCAGTTTAAGGTTTTTATACGAAACATAGTATCTTCTGCCGGGTTTTGAGTAAAGTTGAACCTCTGTCATGGCCGGTTTTTTGTCTTTGTAAATAAGCTCGACCAATATTGTTTTCTCTTTTGTTTCAAATTTCTTGATAAACCCCAACTGCAGAAGTTTTTTAAGAACCTCTTCGTTAAATTTAGAAAACAATACCTCGACTTGTTCGTTCCTGGTCATATAACTGTTTTTTATCCTGATTATTAAATCTATAACTGAATTTTGCATATATATTATCCTTCGATTTCACTCAGGAAAACCCTGAGCTTGTCGAATGGGTTAAGTCGCTTCGATGACTTTTTTCGTTACCTTACCATGACTTCTAAAGGTTCGTGTCGGCGCAAACTCTCCTAAACGCTGTCCCACCATTGCTTCTGAGATTAAGACTTCGATAAAATTTCTACCGTTATGAACAGCCAGCTTGTGCCCGACAAACTCCGGAGCAATCTGACAAGCTCTAGCCCATGTTTTAATCGACGTTCTGTCACCGGATCCTTTTTGTTTCAGGATTTTTTTAAGCAATTTTTCGTCAACATACGGACCTTTTTTTAGTGATCTTGCCATCTTAAAAATATAAAATATTAAATTTAAAAAATTAAATATACATACCAAAAATAAAATATTTGATATTTAATATGTATATTTTATATTTGATTTTTAATTTTTAATATTACCAAGATGCTTTATGTACACCCGGTATTTCTCCTTGTAATGCTTTCTCCCTGAAACATATTCTACACATTCCAAACCTTCTCATGTAACCCCTTGCCCTTCCGCAAAAAGGGCAGCGATTTCTCATGCGGACTTTGTATTTTTGCTTTTTTCTAAATTTTACTTCGTCTGATGTCTTTGCCATATTTTGTAAATTCCAAACTCCCAGCCCTAAATTTTAATATACTGTTTTGAATTTGTTTAGGATTTAGAATTTAGGATTTAAGATTTACTAAATGGTATTCCCAATAATTCAAATAACTTTTTACCTTTAATCTTATCTTTAGCATCTGTTACGATCGTTACCTCCAAGCCTCTGATTTTATCAATTTTATCGAATTCTATCTCAGGAAAAAGCGTTTGCTCTCTGAAGCCTAAGTTCAAATTACCATGATTATCGACGCTATTTGGCTTTATTCCCTTGAAATCTCTAACTCTGGGAATAACTATTTTGATTAATTTTTCTAAGAAATTAAACATTTTTTGGTCGCGCAACGTCACCTTCACTCCTATCGGTAACCCTTTGCGGATTTTAAAAGCCGAAACCGATTTTCTAGCTTTTGTTATAATTGACTTTTGACCGGTAATAAGAGTAAGGTGTTCCTGTATCTTTTCTAATACATTTTTATTTGTTACGGACTCGCCGGCTCCGACATTGACGACAATTTTGATCACTCTCGGAACCTCCATCACATTTTTCAACTTTAGTTCCTGCCCCATTTTTTTCTTCACCTCCTGATTGTAATAATCTTTGAATGACATAGTAATTAAATTTTACTTTTACACTTCTTACAGACTCTATATTTTTTATTTTTGATTATTTCGTAACCGACCCTGGTGATTTTCTTGCATTTCGGACAGATGAGTGACACTTTTGCCACGTCCAGCGGACGCGGCACTTCCACAGTTCCACCCTGTGGCATTTTTTCGTTCTTCTTGATATGTTTTTTATAGATATTTACTCCGGTAATTAAAACTTTTTTACTCTTTTGATAGACCCTTTCAACTACTCCTTCTCTTCCCTTATCTTTTCCTGTCGTGATTTTGACTTTGTCCCCTTTTTTAATTTTCATAATTTTTAAATTTTCATTTTTAACTTTTAACTTTGTTCAATATATTTCTTCTGCTAAACTGGCTATTTTGTTAAACCCTTCGTCTTTAACTTCTTTGGCAAGCGGACCGAATATCCTGGTTCCTTTTGGTTCTTTGCTTCCTTTTTCCAATAAAATCACACATGCATTATCATCAAATCGGATATAGCTTCCGTCTTTTCTCCTTTTTTCTTTTTTAGTCCTGGTTATAACTGCTTGGAATATTTCTCCTTTTTTAACTTGAGCGTATGGTAATGCTTCTTTGATAACTACCGTAATTACTTCTCCAACAGAAGCATAATGTTTATTACCTTTGGCAGGTATCCCAATCATTTCTACCTTTTTTGCACCTGTGTTATCTGCTACATTTAAAAATGTTCTTAACTGCAACATAGATTTACTCTTTAACTACAATAAAATTTTTATCTTTGGAAATCGGTTTTGTCTCTTGTATCTTTACCGTGTCCCCCACTTTTATTTTTGAATCTTCATTGTGTACTTTATATTTTTTATGCTTTACAATTGTTTTTTTATAAGCCCTGTGTTTAAATCTTCTCTCTACCCTTACAACTATTGTTTTTTGCATCTTTGTCGATACAACTACTCCAATTAATATTTTTGCCATATTGATACTCAGTTATTCTGGGCAGGAACGTCTAATGATCCTTGTCCAAAATCTATTTAACTTTTAATCTCTCTGTCATCTTTCTCTCACCTATTAGGGTTAGAACAACTGCTAATCTTTTTCGCTTTTTAAATAATGAGTTCGTGTCTTTTGGCGGATTTACCTTAATTTCAAGCTTTAATTTTGCTATTTCTTCTCTCAGCTTCTGCGCCTCTTTCTCCAGATCGCCAGTTGTCTTGCCTTTGAATTCTAAACTTATTTTTTTCATAGTTCGATTTTACTCATTCTTCGACGTGGCTCAGAATCCTGAGTTTATCGAAGGACTATGACCCTGAGCTTGTCGAATGGGTCATGTCAATCTTCTGACAATTTTTGTTCTAACTGATAATTTAGATCCAACATTTTTTAAAACGATAGTACTTTCATCGTCTGTAAGTCCGTCTACCTCAAATAGAACTCTACCCGGCACCACACTGGCCACAAAATGTGACACGTCGCCTTTTCCCGACCCCATAGTTACTTCCGGAGGTTTTTTGGTATAGGGTTTATCAGGAAAAATTCTTATCCAAAACTTCCCATTTTTTCTAGTTGCACGAGCTAATGCTACCCTTGCCGCCTCAATTTCCCTATCTTTAATCCAGCCGACTGTTATTCCCTTCAGGCCAAATGAACCAAATATCATCTTCTCTCCCTTGGTAGCTATTCTTCGCCAGGTGCCTCGAAACTGTTTTCTATATTTTTGTCGTTTTGGCGCTAACATGTTTCAAATTAAAATTTAAAAATGAAAAATGAAAATTTGTTTTAAAGTTATAAATTTTTAAATGTCGTTTTTAGTTCTTATATTTTATTTTTTACTTTAACGACATATCCACACTTTAACTCCTATGTATCCGGATTTAGTCAAAGCTGGGTACTTTGCAAAATCAACTTCTTCTCGAATAGTCGACGTGGGCATCATGCCTTGAGCATATTTTTCTCTGCGTGAAATTTCAGCCCCCGCTATCCTTCCCCCCAGCTGTATCTTTACCCCTTTTGCTCCTGCTTCAACTACCCGATTCATTGCATTATGCACTACTGACCTGTGTGGAAATCCTTTGATAAGTTTTTCCGCTATTGTTTGAGCAACATAGTAGGCATTCGTATATGGTTTTTTCACTGGTTCAATTTTAATTTCCAGCTTTTGAGCTTTACCCTTTTTATCTAAAGACAAATAGGAAAAAATAAATTTCCTAACGTCTTCCAATCCTTTCCCCCCCCGGCCAATAATCATACCCGGCTTAACCGAATAAATAATTAAAGTAATTTTGTTAATTGCTCTCTCTATATCTATCTGGGTAATAGAGGCAAAATTCAATTTTTTCATTAATAAATTTCTGATCTTGCTGTCGGCAAATAACGCTTCTCTATATAACTTTTTATTGGTAAAAAACCATCTGGAACTCCAGTTGTATAAAATTCCGAGTCTCAACCCTCTAGGATGTACCTTTTGTCCCATATTTTTTAAATAAACTCTAAACTCTAAACAAAGTGAAAATTTTAAAATAATTAATAATTAGACTTTTTTAGTTTTGGATTTTGCAATTTTGGATTTATTTGGAATTTCGGGTTTAGGATTTAGGATTTCTGGTTTTTTGGGTTCTTCCGCTTCTATTATAATTTTTATGTGTGCAAATCTTTTTAAAATAGGTTTTGCCGTCCCTCTTCCTCCCGGTCTAAAACGTTTTAATTTATGGCCTTCTTCAACGCTTAGGTGTTTAAATCTCAACATTTTATCATCAATCTTTAAAACATTTTTTGCATTGGTTATGGCTGACTTTATCGATTTGTAAAAAATTTTGGCTGATCTGTTGGGCGTATAAAACAAGTAAACTATCGCCTCTGCCGGAGACAATTTTTTTATCTCGGGCAATAAAAACCTCAATTTCTTAGGTGATATTCTTAAATTTTTACTATAAGTTTTTACTTCCATATTTACTTGTCCTGAACCGTGCTCTCTCTGGTTCAGGATTTGCGCCTCTTTACGATAAACTTATTACTCCATTTATTTTTATTTCGGGTTCGTGTTCCTCTGGCCGATCGGCCCCACGGAGTTTTCGGATGCATCCCTTCCCCAACTTTGCCTTCGCCGCCTCCGTGTGGATGACTTCGCGGATTTTGAGCTGTGCCGCGGACCGTCGGACGAATCCCCATATGAATTTTTCTTCCGGCCTTACCGATAACTTGATTTTTATGGTCGATATTCCCAAGTTGCCCTACAGTCGCAAAACAGTCTGCAAATACCCTGCGAATCTCTCCCGAGGGTAATTTAAGTTGAACATATTTCCCTTCTTTTGCTATAACCAAGGCATAGCTTCCGGCGCTACGCATCAACTGGCCTCCCTTGCCGGGATATAATTCTATATTGTGGACCTGAATCCCGACGGGAATATTTTTTAACATTAGCGCGTTTCCCGCTTTGATTTCCGCCTTTTCAGAAGCAACTACTGTATCACCCAGTTTAAGGTCTTTTGGATGGAGAATATATCGACTTTCTCCGTCCGAATATTTCAACAAAACAATTTCCACATTTCGGTTTGGATCATATTCTATCTTTTCAACTTTACCCTTAATGTTTTTTTTATCTCTCTCGAAGTCAATAATCCGATAGTATCTTTTTTGTCTTCCGCCCTGGTGCCTCACCGAAATTTTCCCGCTGGAATCCCGGCCTGAGTGTTTTTTTAATATCACCCTCAGACCTTTATCTGATCTGAACGTTATCCGATTTTGTGGTGTTTGCTTTTTCATACTGTTGGAAACAAATCGATCTTTCCTTCGCTTATATTAACAAAAGCGATCTTTTTATCAGCCGACTTCTTGATTGCCATTTTCTTCCCAACTTTTCTTTCTTTTCCCTTCCTGATCATAACTTTAATTTGCTTTACCTTAACTTTATAAAGTTTTTCCAGTGCTTCTTTGATATTGTATTTATTCGACTTGATGTTTACCTCAAACATGTATACTTTGTTATTTGCTTGATTTGTACCTTTCTCTGTCAACATTGGCTTAATTAATACTTCGTCAATTTTCATCTTATTTTAACGTTTGACCTGCTTTGACAAAACGCTTCTCTAAAACTTGTAATCCTGCCTTAACGATTAGCACCTTGCCGTTTCTCAAAATCTCAAACGGATTAATTGAATTTACATCGATTATGGTTACATTGGATAAATTTCTTACGGCTAAAACTAAATTGTTTCTCTCCATTTTTGGCAGAACCAGCAAAATTTTTTCTTTTTTCAGGTTGAGCGACTTTAAAAATGCTGCAAACTTGTTTGTCTTTGCTTCAATTTTTATGAATTCGTCGCCCAAACCAATAATTGCCCCCTTCTGTAAACTCAATGTTAGTGCGTTAAATAAAGCCTTTTTTGCTTGTTTTTTATTTAATCTTAAGGAGTAATCTCGCTGTTTTGGACCTCCTACAACGCCACCGCCAACGAAGACGGGGGCTTTGATGTCACCATGCCTGGCTCTACCCGTACCTTTTTGTTTGTATATTTTTCTGGTAGAACCTATGACCTCGCCTCTTGTTTTTGTCGACGCGGTTCCCTGTCGCTGATTAGCTAGGTATACCCGTACATACTGTGCCAATAGCTTTTCATTTACCTCAACAGCAAATATCTCTTTCGGGAGTGCGACTAATTCCTTTTCACTTCCGTCTAAATCATAAACTGGAATACTTAGCCTAGTTTTTACACTTTTTTTTCTTATTTCTTTTTTATTTTTTTTTATCGTTTTAATCGTTTTTTTAGGCATTATATTAAAAATTAAAAATTAAATATAAAATATACATATTAAATATCAGGTATTTTTTATTTTTGATCCTTCGATTTCACTCAGGATCAATCCTGAGCTTGTCGAATGGATTGATATGTATTTTTGATTTTTAATATTTAATATTTGATATTTCCAAAAGTCCTCCCCTTGCTCCCGGTACCAACCCTTTTACAACTAATCCGTCGTCACGTAATTCAATTACACGCAACTTCTTTACCGTTACTCTATTCCCCCCCATCCTTCCAGCCATTCTTTTACCTTTATAAACTCTTCCCGGAGTGGTGGTCCCGCCGATTGATCCTGGAGCTCTTTCCCTATCAGACTGTCCGTGTGTTCTTGGCCCTCCTTTAAAATGATGCCTCTTGACTACACCTTGGAAGCCTTTGCCTTTAGACGTACCCGAAACATCGACCAAGTCGCCTTTTTTAAAAAAAAGTGCCGGTTTTAATTCTTGGCCGGCGGGTAATTTAAAATCAGTCTTTTCGTCCAATCTAAACTCTCTTAAAAAACGAAGCGGGGTTTTTATTCCCGCTTTTGATAATTTACCTTGATTTGGCTTTTTAATATTTTTAGTTTGGCCAAATCCAAGCATAACTGAAAAATATCCATGCTTTGACGGTTCTTTAATATCGACCAGATAACAGGGAGTTGTTTTTATAAAAGTAGTAGGAATTCTGATTCCTTCTTCATCAAAAGTCTGTGATTGTTCCGATTTTTCACCTAAGATAACTCCTGACATAGATGCAAAAAAAATCGCCCCAGATTGAGGCGATTAAAAGTTAATACCAATCTGGCACCACCCTATCCGCTATCTCCCGATTCTATCCCGTTAAGCGAGATGAGGAAAAGTAACATGTGAATAGTATTATATACTACTCTTTATTCCTGGTCAAGAAGATGTTAAAATGACTGTATGAAAATTCTTAGCTATAGAACAATAATTCAAAGAGACGGTAAAAGATATCACGGCTTTGTTCCAATGCTTCCAGGCTGTCATACTGATGGGAAAACGATAGAAGAAACCAGAAAAAATCTTAAAGAAGTAATTAAGCTTTGGATCGAAACTAGTGAATCCATGGGTTGGAAAATTCCTGTGGATGAAAGTGTAGAATCGATTGAGTCAGTTGAACTCGATAATGATTTAGACAAAAATCTTCTTTCTTATGCCTAGAATACCGCCTATCAAAGCGGATAAACTAATAAAAATATTTCTGAGAAATGGGTTTATATTGAAACGCATAAAAGGTAGCCATCATATTCTGGTTAATAATGAAGGCGAAAAAAGAGTCATTATACCTTATCATCAAGGCAAAACTTTAGGCAAAGGATTAACTGTTTCAATAATTAAAGATGCAGGCTTAACTCCAGAAGAATTCCTGAAACTTTTAAGAAAGAAATAATTATTATTTAATTTTTAATTTGAGGAGTGGTATTGTGAAAAAAAGAATACCTAAGCCAATTTTTCGATCCATAGGAGCACTTGCTTTTTCATAATTTACGCGTTTTGCCAACCCATCTATTTGTTTTTGTAAATTAGCTTGAGTAATTTGACCAGCCCTATATGCTGCTGAAACAGTCTTCTCAATCGCTACAGCTAGAATGGGATATTACGCTGCCACTAACCCATAATAGTCGTATCTTGGTATCGGTCCAATTTTAGTTTCCGTAAGTCCCATAATTACATTTTCACTTCAACTTCAACACCAGCAGGAAGTTCGAGATGGGTTAAGGCGTCGATTGTTTGATTTGTGGGATTGGTTATATCAATGAGGCGTTTGTGGATTTTCAAGCCGAAATGTTCGCGTGAATCTTTATCAATAAACGGAGATTTATTTACCGGATATATTGCATTTTTTGTGGGAAGTGGAATCGGACCGACAACAAAAGCCCCTGTCCTGATTGCCGAGTCGACTATCTTTTGACAGGTTTCATCAATAAGACGATGGTCGTATGCTTTCAGACGAATGCGAATTCTTCCTTTCGGCATGATTTAAATGTGCGGCAACAAGTTAACCAGGTAACCAGCTAACTCGTTAACTTATTTAATAATTTTAGTAACCACTCCGGCGCCGACTGTATGGCCGCCTTCTCTTATTGCAAACTTTAATCCCTCTTCCATTGCTACCGGGTAGATAAGTTTTGCACTAATCTTTACGTTGTCACCGGGCATTACCATCTCAACTCCACTCGGTAAATTCAACTCACCTGTCACATCTGTCGTTCTGATGTAAAATTGAGGCCGGTAACCGTTAAAAAATGGCGTATGTCGACCGCCTTCTTCCTTTGTTAAAACATAAATTTCTGCCTCAAATTCAGCATGGGGCGTGATACTACCTGGTTTTGCTAGCACCTGACCCCTTTGCACATCATCTTTTTCAATCCCTCGCAGTAATAATCCTACATTATCACCGGCTCTTGCTTCATCAAGAGTTTTTCTGAACATCTCAATTCCTGTAACAACTGTTTTTTTCGTAGCTTTTAATCCGACGATTTCAACTTCCTCATTTAATTTAAGAATGCCTCTTTCAACTCTTCCGGTGACGACTGTTCCCCGCCCTGCAATTGTGAATACGTCTTCAATGGGCATCAAGAAAGGCTTATCCACCGGTCGGGTAGGCTCTGGAACATATTCGTCAATCGTTTTTATTAGTTCTTCTATTGATTTAATGGCTGCCGGATCATCTTGAAGAGCTTTCAATGCGGATCCTTTAATGACAGGAATTTTATCTCCCGGAAATTTGTACTTCTTCAAAAGATCCCTCACTTCCATTTCAACCAAATCAAGTAGTTCCTTGTCCTGAACCATGTCGGTTTTGTTTAAGAAGACCACAATCGCCGGTACGTTTACCTGTCCGGCAAGCAAAATGTGTTCTCTTGTTTGAGGCATCGGACCGTCCGGAGCGGAAACAACCAGTATAGCACCATCCATTTGCGCGGCACCGGTAATCATATTCTTGATGTAATCGGCGTGACCTGGAGCGTCAATATGGGCATAGTGCCTTTTGTCTGTTTCATATTCGGAGTGGTGAAGATTGATGGTAACTCCTCTTGCTCTTTCTTCCGGAGCTTTATCAATATCCTCATACTTTAAAAATTTTGCCTGTCCTTTTTTGGATAAGACGTAGTGAATTGCTGATGTCAAAGTAGTTTTTCCATGATCGACATGCCCGATTGTTCCAATATTCAAATGCGGTTTATCTCTTTTAAAGACTCCTTGTGCCATAATTTGGTCAAAAAAATAATAACAGCGTTTCTCTATCTTAATCGGTACTCAATCAAATGTCAAGACCTTTTTCATGATTTGCCTTGTGATAAAATTGAACGGGATGAATTAATTCCCCTTCAACCCAAAGCTAATAGGCGAGGTGTGCTTTAAATAAAAACATGAAAAACGGCGATATGATATTGAACAGGCAACAACAAGATGCTGTGAATCATGACAAAGGTCCACTGCTTATCATTGCGGGTGCAGGAACCGGCAAAACTACCGTTATTACAGAAAGAATTAAAAAATTGATTGCAGACGGTTTGGCAAAACCGGATGAAATTCTTGCTTTGACCTTTACTGAAAAAGCCGCTCAGCAGATGGAGAAAAGAGTCGATGTTGCCCTACCGTACGGTACTTTTGGTCTGTGGATCTCAACTTTCCACTCATTCTGCGACAGGATTTTAAGAAACGAGGCGATAAATATTGGCCTTTCACCCGGCTTCAAACTTATGACTGATGCCGAGACATATCTCTTGGTTAAAAAAAATTTTTGGAACTTTAGATTAAATTATTTCAGACCGCAGGGAAATCCATATAAATTTATCGAGGGTCTGATCCAACATTTTTCCCGCTTAAAAGACGAAGACGTATCGAGCGAAAAGTATTTATCTTTCGCTCGAAGTCAAATGTCAAAAGTTAAAAGTCAAAACGAAGAAATAGAAAAATACCTGGAACTCGCTAAAGCTTATAAAGCTTACGAACTGTTTAAGATTAAAGAAGAAGTTATGGACTTCTCCGATTTGATAAGTAATGTTTTAAACCTGTTTCGTAAAAGGCCGCAGATCTTGCAAAAATATCAAAAACAGTTTAAGTATATTTTAGTCGACGAATTTCAGGATACCAACTATGCTCAATATCAATTGGTAAAACTCCTTGCCCCGCCAAAAAATAACTCCAATATTGTTGTTGTAGGAGACGATTCTCAATCTATCTATAAATTTAGAGGGGCGGCTATTTCCAATATCCTCTCTTTTATGAAGGACTATCCTGAATCAAAAAGCGTTATCCTTACTACCAGCTATCGCTCACCTCAGACTATTCTTGACGCAGCCTATAGATTGATCAAGAATAATAATCCCAATACACTTGAAGCGCAACTTGGCATAAGTAAAGATCTGCAAGCTATTAATAATCGCAAAGGTGAAAAAATCGAGTTACTTCATACCGAAAGAGTCGAGGAGGAAGCCGAAAAAATAGTTGACTTTATCCGTAGTTATAAGCAAGAAAATAATCAAGAGTATAGGGATTTTGCCATTTTGGTTCGCGCCAATAATCACAGCGACCCTTTTATTAGAACCCTGGAAAGAGCGAGAATTCCATATCAATTTTTGGGGCCGGGTATGCTTTTCCATCAATCGGAAGTTAAAGATCTCATCTCCTATCTAAAAATTTTGTATGACTTTACCGACTCGGTAAGTCTGTATAGAGTATTATCTATGGATCTTTGGGATATCAACCAGCGAGACTTGATTGCCGTTTTGAATACCGCAAGGAAATCAAATTTATCTTTATTCGAAGTTTTGGAAAATATAACCAGGGAGCAGATGCCGGAAGAGATGAAAATAGAAAATAGAGATTTGAAATTAGAAAAAGCCAATTTCAACTTTCCAATTTCCAATACCAACTTCCATTCTCCAACAACTAATTTCCATAATATTAGCGATGATTCTAGAAAAAAATTTAATAGCTTTATTAACATTGTCCATAAACACCAAAAATTAATCCTCAAAGAAACTGCCGGACAAATCCTCTATTTCTTCCTCATCGACAGCGGACTGTTAAAACAAGTAGTTGATTACAAAACCCAGACTCAAGAAAGAAAAGCCTTAAACATCACCAAATTTTTTGACAAACTAAAAAGTTTCGAAGCAGCGCACAAAGACGCAAGTGTATTTGCACTTGTTGATTATTTGGATCTGGCAATGAATATGGGTGAAAGCCCCCTTGCGGCGGAAGTCGACTGGACTGAAGTAAACGCAGTAAATATACTTACAGTCCACTCGGCAAAAGGACTCGAGTTTCCTGTAGTTTTTTTGACCAACCTTGTCGAAGGCAGATTCCCCTCGAGAGAAAGAAAAGATAAAATTCCTATTCCTGACAATCTAATTCAAGAAATGTTGCCGGTTGGCGATTATCACCTTCAGGAAGAGAGAAGATTGTTCTATGTGGGCATGACCAGAGCTAAAGAAAAACTGATCATGTCTGCGTCAAACTACTACGGTGAGGGAAAAAGAGTAAGAAAACTGTCCCCTTTTATCACAGAATCTTTGGGGATTGAAAAAGTGCGGACCGCCCCTCTGCTTTCTCAACATTCCCAAATTCCTCTTTTCGAATGGGAAAAAAGAAACGAACAAATCAGCTTCAAGGAAAATAAGCCTAAAATAAATCTGGGCTTTTTGTCTTACTCTGCTATTCAGGCATTCCAGATCTGTCCTTTACACTTTAAACTACGTTATATCTTACGCGTACCAACCCCTCCTACTCCTTCCTTGTCTATCGGAAATTCTGTTCATAATGCCTTAAGAGATTTTTATTTAACTTACCGAAGCCCAGGCGAAAGTAGTCACAAAAAAAATGAAAAAGATTTAATTTTTAAACTTCTTGAACAAAATTGGATCCCTTACGGATTCACAAGTAAAAAACACGAACTTCAATCCAAAGAGACGGCAAAAAATTTTTTGGAAAAATATTTAAAAGATCCTCTCCATCTCGCAGCTCGACCTATTTATCTAGAGCGAGGTTTTAATTTTAAACTTGACCCAACCTTGAAGGTTTTAGGCAAAATAGACCGAGTCGATGATCTGGGAGGAGGAAAAATTGAAATTATCGACTATAAAACCGGTGCGAATATCCCCAGACAAAAAGATCTTGACTCAAATCTACAAATGACCATCTATGCTCTTGCCGCCGTCAATCCGGGCATCTTTGCCAAAAAAGTAGATCAGATTAAACTGTCGCTTTATTTTTTTAACAATTCGACAAAGATGAGTACATTCCGCACCGGGGATCAATTAGAAAGCGCTGTTGGCGAACTTCTTAAAATACGCGAACAAATTATTCTTTCGGATTTCAAATGCAGTCGGGGGATAATTTGTCAGAACTGTGAGTATCAAATACTTTGCAATGGTTAACTTTTGTATAATAGGAACATGACGAGCCGCCTCTTCGATGCAATTGTACCAGTTTTAAGTTGGATCGTAATCACCATGCCAGTGTGGCTTTCACCCTTTCATCCCGCAGTTGCTGCCTATTTTATTATCACTTTTGACCTTTATTTTCTCTATAAATCACTTACGACTACCTATTTTGCCACTTTGGCTTATAAATACCTGCTTATTCATCTGAAAATTCCGTATGCAAAAAAATTAAAAAAGCTGAGAGGAGCCGAATATATTCAACATTATGTCATAATCCCCAACTATAAAGAACCGCTCTACAAACTTGAGTCAACTATTCAATCCTTGGTCAATTCCGATTATCCCTTTAAAAATATCAGTCTCGTACTGGCTTTTGAGCAAAGAGAATCGGAAGCACGAGATAAAGCTCTGACTCTGCAAAAAAAATTCAGGGAAAATTTTGATAACGTCATCACAACCTTCCATCCGCTGCTTCCCCAGGAAGAATCTGGAAAAGCCAGTAATCAAACATTCGCAGCCAAGGAAGTAGACACATTCGTAGAAAAAAACAAAATGGTTCGGGAAAAAATACTAATTACTATCTGCGATGCTGACAGTTCACTGGCTAAAAATTATTTTTCTTATCTAACTTATGAATATTTACGAGACCGGGAACGCCTATTCCATTTTTATTGGGCTCCCGTTCTTCTTTACAATAATTTTTGGAGACTACCGCTATTTATAAGGATTCAGGCAACGCTTTCCTCCATACTCCGCCTGGCTTTTTTACCCCAAAAGGATAAATTGATTCAGATCTCGACTTATTCGACCAGTCTTTGGCTTTTAAAAAAAATAAATTTCTGGGACGTAGACATTATTCCGGAAGACTGGCATATCTTTTATCAGGCTTTCTTTTCGTTTGGGGAAAAGATTAAAACCATTCCTTTATATACAATCACCAACGGCGATGCGGTGTACTCGGGTGGCTTACTTAAAACATCAGGCAGCAGATACGAACAGGAAAAACGCTGGGCTTGGGGTGTATCCGATATTAGCTATACACTGAAAAAATTTATTTCCACCCCTCATATCAATCCGTTCGTCAAACTGAGAAGAATTTTATTTCTTGCGGAAACTCACTTACTCTGGACCGTTTCTTTTTTTATATTAACAATATCTGCATCTGTTCCGCCGCTTATTAATCCGATCTTCAAAAGAACCGTTCTGGGATTTCTTCTTCCTAAGCTTTCCGGAATCATCCTTACGCTTGCTTCGCTTATGTTAATTTTGTATGTATATCTTGACTATCAACTTCGAAAAAAACTCGACCATAAAATAAGATTGCGATCCATACCTTTTTTATTCATTCAGTGGTATCTATTACCGATTGTTTCCTTTATCTTTTCCTCATTACCCGCACTGGACGCCCACACAAGATTACTTTTCGGTAAGAAAATAAAGTATAAAGTTACCGAAAAAATATAAGTAAAATTATCCTAATTAATCTAATTCCTAATTGACCTAACTATAGGGTAATTTTGGAAATTGGGATTTGATTAGAAATTAGAGCACTTAGAAATTAGAAATTTTGATGTTAAGTTGGCTTTTTACCAGAACTCCTCTCCTGTTTCTCACCCAGTCTCTCTGGCGTGATGAGGCTTTCTCTTACTTCTTAGCCAAAAAAAACATCTTGGAGATAGTCTTTCTTTCCGTAAGGGATTTCAATCCGCCCCTTTATCATGTGTTGTTGCACTTTTGGCTAAAAATATTCGGAGGATCGGAAATCAGCTTGCGCAGTCTTAGCTTAATCTTTTATTGGGCAACTCTCTATGTTTGCTTTCTTATCTTGACCGGTATTTTTAAACTAAGTCTGAAAAAAAGTTTAATTTACCTATCCTTATTTTTACTGAATCCTTTTTTAACTTATTATGCATTTGAAGCGCGAACATACTCTTTATTTTCCTTTTTAGCAACTCTTTCCTACTACTCATTTTTTAAAAAAAGATTCAAACTTTACTACATTGCAGCAATTCTTGGTTTATTTACTCATTACTTTATGCTATTTATCGGTCTCAGCCAGCTGCTTTATATCTATTTAATTTTCAGAAAAGATCACAGATATGAATCTCTTAAAAAAGTCGTTTTAAAACCGATCTTTATTTTTCTTCCCTGGTTAATTCTTGTACTTTTATTTAAAAATTATTTCACCTCCTCATTTTGGATTGAAAAAACAACATTCAAAACATTTACAAGTTTATTCGGAATAGTCTATACGGGCTTTGAAAAAAATATAGGCTGGATATCGCTAATTCTCTTTTTATTTTTTGCTCTTTCGCTCGCAAAAATTATCAATAAAAAAAGGGCGGAGGGATATCGGTTATTAGTTTATCTGATGCTTTGGGGAGTCGGAGTCCCCGTAGTAGTTGCTATTATTTCTTTTGTCAAACCGATCTTTTTCCCTCGCTATTTTATTTTTTCCACTGTAGGTTTTATTTTACTGCTAGTCTATTGTTTGGAAAAAATGAAATCTGGAGCGAAAGCTTTATTGTTAATCATATTGTTATCAATCGCAATTAATTATCAAAAACTCCAAATTCAAAAACTTAAAAAAACCGATTTTCAAAAAGTCGCTCGGGAAATTAAAGTTTTGGCAAAAAAAGATGACTTTATATATGTATCGAGTGAACTGGATTTTTTTACGGCCAAATATTATTTCCCTGAAAATAAGGTATTAATCTATTACAAAACTTACGAAGAAATTCCCGACTACGTTGGAAAAGTTCTAATCTCTGAAAATGACATTGCCCGCGCTCTCCCGAACTATCCCCAAAAAGCCTTCATCATAAAATCTAAAGGGACATACAATATTCAAGCTCTTTATTAAAAATAAATAATGAATATTATTTCAGTAAAAACCCATAAAATAATTTCCAGCGAAGAAGATTTACTGACCATTTTAGATAAGTATCTGCCTCGGTTAAAAGAAAAGTCAGTCCTTGCAATTACTTCAAAAATTGTTTCTATTTGTGAGGGGAGTGTAATAAAAATAGGTAAAATGGACAAAACTGAATTGATCAAAAAACAAGCAGATTATTTTATTTCTCCTGAACAGAGTAAATATAATATTACATTAACAATAAAGCGTGGAATGCTTGTGCCAACTGCCGGTATAGATGAATCAAACGGGAATGGTTATTATATCCTCTGGCCAAAAAATCCCCAAAAAACAGCAAACATAGTAAGAAAATACCTCAAGAAAAAATTTCAACTAAAATTTGTGGGAGTCATTATTACTGACAGCAAAACTACACCTCTGAGGTGGGGAACAACAGGATTTGCTCTCGCTCATAGTGGGTTTAATGCACTGAATAACTACATCGGTAAACCTGATATTTTCGGAAGACTTCTCCACGTTTCCAAAGCAAGTGTTATGGACGCATTGGCTTCATCAGCTGTTGCTGTTATGGGCGAAGGCAATGAACAAACTCCACTGGCAACTATAGAAGATGTTCCATTTGTTAAATTTCAATCTCGAAACCCAACCAAAAATGAACTAAATGAATTAAATATATTGTTTGAAGATGATTTATATGCTCCCTTACTCAAAAGTATCAATTGGAAAAAGGGTATTAATTAATGGACAAAGTTACGCGATCGCGTAACTTTGTCCAAATCACAACAAGTCTGATATAGAAATATCCGTTGATTTTTTATATATCCGCTGTTAATCTATTTCAAATATGTCCTTTCTAAAAAAAACCGATCCGGAGATTGCTCGACTTATCATGCTTGAAGAAAAACGACAGGAAGAAACTTTGATGATGATTCCATCAGAAAACTATGCTTCAAAGGCCGTCATGCAAGCATTGGCAACAAGATTAACCAATAAATATTCTGAAGGCTATTCAAATGCTCGGTATTATCAGGGCAATAAAATAATAGATCAAATCGAAACCCTATGCATAGAGAGAGCAAAAAAACTTTTTAACGTTCCATATGTCAACATTCAACCATATTCGGGATCTCCAGCTAATTCAGCAGTTTTTTTTGCCTTACTTGAACCTGGCGATAAAATAAGTGGATTAACTTTAGCTAGTGGCGGCCATCTTACTCATGGAGTACCTAAAGTAACATTCTCGGGTAAATATTTTAATAGCGTCCAATATGAAGTGGCTAAAAACGGCTGGATAGATTATGACAAGCTTGAAAAATTTGTCTTGAAAGAAAAACCGAAATTAATTGTTGCGGGTACTACCCATTATCCACGCAAATTGGACTTTAAGCGCTTTGCACAAATTGCAGATAAAGTAGGAGCGTTTTTAATGGCAGATATTTCTCATGTTGTTGGAATGGTTATTGCTGGAGTGTATCCGAATCCTGTGCCTTATGCACACGTAATTACAACAACAACTCACAAAACCTTAAGAGGCCCGCGTGGTGCAATAATTTTAGTAACCAAGAAAGGCTTAAAACGTGATCCTGATATGGGCAAAAAAATTAATTCTGCAATAATTCCCGGTTTGCAGGGCGGACCACACAATAATGTTACAGCTGCGCTGGCCGTTGCCCTTAAAGAAGCGGGTAAGAAAAATTTTCTTCGCTATAACCAACAAATAGTTAAAAACGGAAAAGAATTAGCTAATAATTTGGTCAAGATGGGTTATGAATTACAAAGCGGAGGAACAGATACCCATGTGATGGTTATTGACCTAAGAAAGCAGAAAATTCTGGGCAATACAGCCGCGGAAGTATTAGAAGAAGCCGGATTAGTTTTAAATCGAAATAAAGTTCCATTTGATCCAAACCCGCCATTTTATCCTTCTGGAATTAGACTGGGAACGCCAGGTCTTACAAGTCGAGGTATGAAAGAAAAAGAAATGAAACAAATTGCTCAATGGATTGATCAAATACTCAAAGCTATAATCGAAACAAAAAATAAACTCGGTGTTAATATCGACAAGGAAAAAAAGAAATCTATCAGAAATCAAATTGTTATGGAAACTAAATTTTTGAAAAATATAAACACAGAAGTAAAAAAGTTATGTAAAAAATTTCCGATAAAAAGCGCATATTGAAGGCCTTCTTCCTTTTTATTAAGCAATAAACTATAATTGTTTAATGTCTATCGGCAGGAGGTCTTTTTATCAACTAATCATTGCAAATGCTGTAATACTTTCTGTCTTTATTTTTAGATTCCAAACCTTACCGCCACAGGTTCCTCTTTTTTATTCAAAGCCGCCTGGCGAAGACCAATTGTCAGATGTGTGGTTTATTTTAATTTTACCCTTAATTATGAATCTGCTCTTTTTTCTAAACAAATTTATCTGCGGACGTTTTTTTAGAGAAGATGTCTTAATTCAAAAAATATTCTACTACCTTAATCAATTTCTGCTGGCCGGTTTTACCCTAATCTTTGCGAAAATAATTTTTTTAATTACTTAAATAGCATCTATATGCTAAATTTTATAGTTTTTCTCCTTGCCTTACTAATTGCCTATTTATCCACCATTCCAACAATCTATTTTGCTAAAAAATTTAACCTTGTTACGAACAAAAAAACCCGTATTCACCCTGCGCACACTCATACTGGCCTGGTTCCCCGTGGTGGAGGATTGCCAATATATTCGGCTCTTTTTTTGACGGCGCTGGTATTTATTCCGATTAGCAAAATCGTGTCAGGCATACTCATTACTTCGGGATTGTTGGTTATTGTTGGCATTCTGGATGATTATTTCGATCTTTCACCCTATCTTCGATTTTCACTAAATTTGATTATTTCCGCAATCATGATTAGTTTTGGGCTTGGTATTCCCTATATTTCCAATCCCTTTGGCGGAGTGATTCAGCTTGATCAATGGAGGTTAACTTTTGATCTTTTCGGTACCCATTCCGTTTTAGTCTTGGCTGACCTTTTTGCAATAATTTGGCTCACCTGGATTATGAATATGGTTAATTGGAGCAAGGGGGTAGACGGCCAATTGCCCGGATTTGTCGCGATTACCGCTTTTTTCCTCGGACTTCTTTCGCAAAGGTTTACCGCTCATGACATTAGCGCGCAAACCGTTACTTTATTATCTTTTATCGTTGCGGGTTCTTTTTTGGGATTTTTACCTTTTAATTTTTTTCCCCAAAAAATTATGCCCGGTTATGGAGGAGGAGCTCTAGCCGGATTTTTGTTGGGAATACTATCTATACTGTCCTTCGGAAAAATAGGCACAGCAATTCTTATTTTGGCTATTCCAACTATTGATGCGGTCTATACAATCATCAGAAGGATTAAAAATAAACAGTCTCCTTTTCGAGCCGACTGGGGGCATTTCCACCATAAACTTATGGAGCTTGGTTGGGGCAAAAGAAGAATTGCGGTTTTTTACTGGGTTGTATCAATAATTTTAGGAACATCGTCTTTATTTTTACGGGGAATTGAGAAACTTATCGCTTTTATTATGATCGGCGTCATTCTAATATCTTTCATACTAATTATTGAGAAGGTCAAGAAAGTAAAGACTTGATAAAATATCTACGAATGTACAAATCATTACAAATATACAAATTCAAGTTTTATTCGTAAATAAGAATAAATTCGTAGAACAAATGAGATATTTTATTAAAACTTTTGGTTGTCAACAAAATAAGGCAGACTCGGAAAGAGTTTCTGCTGCTTTCAAAGCGCGGGGTATGAAACCGGCTCGAGGCTATTCTGACGCTGATTATGTTGCCATCAATACCTGTATGATCCGCGAATCAGCGGAGAACAGAGTTTATGGATTGGTAAACAATCTCGGTAAAATGAAAGCTAAGGGCAAAAAAATTAAAATAATTGTCACCGGTTGTATGGTCGGACTGGCATTCCGGGATAAAACCGGAAATTATCTGCAAAAAATTAGAAAATCAATGCCGGCAGTCGACGAATTCATGCCTATTGAAGAGGTGGGATTTGATAATCAACCCGTAAGACAGGATGCCGTGAATGCTTGGGTTCCCATCTCGAATGGCTGTAATAATTTTTGCACTTTCTGCGTCGTACCTTATACAAGAGGTCGCGAAATCAGCCGGCCCTTTGAAGATATTCTTGCCGAATGTCTGCACTTAAAAATAAAAGGTTATAAAAATATCACACTTTTAGGCCAAAATGTCAACTCCTACGGTGCTGATTTATTACTCCCTTCTTCCGTCATCCCAAACGAAGTAAGAGATTTGGCAAAAAAAACATATTTCATGCCTAGGAACCCTCAGGGTTCCCACGCACGAAAAATTAAATATTTTAAACCAGTCTACGTTAAACATCTTGGACGTTACCGTATACCCACTCTATTTCCTCAGCTCCTGGAAGAAGTTGCCATGATGGGTTTTGAAAAAGTTGACTTTATGTCATCAAATCCCTGGGATTTTTCTGATGAGCTGATCGATGTAATTGCCAGAAATAAAAATATCACCCGCTTAATTCATCTTCCAATTCAATCAGGAGACGATAATGTCTTAAGACGGATGAACCGATGGTACACTCGAGATCAGTATTTGGCACTTATCGCTAAATTAAAAATTAAAATTGAAAATTTAAAAATATCCACAGACATCATAGTGGGATTTTGCGGTGAAACAGAAGAAGAGTTTATGAATACTGTCAAATTAGCCAAACTGGTAGGTTATGAAAAAGCTTATATCTCACAATACTCACTTCGCCCCATGACTGCCGCTACTAAAACCATGAAAGACGATGTCCCGCATGAAGTAAAAGCAAAACGCTGGGAAATTCTAGAAAATCTAATTAATTAATTCGCATATTTGTAGATTCGTATCACCTTTTGTTTTTATTAACAAATCTCGAATTAACTCTCATCATTTCCAATGCCTGATCTATACTTCTTTCAAGCCCTGCAGTTTTATTCTTGGTAAAAAATGCAGTTACTTCTTTTTCTTTTCCGATTCCGCAGACCGGTATTATTGCTTGCAATAATCTTCTGAGCAGCATATTTGCCAATCCCCCTGAACGTTTTAATAATTCCGGCCATAATTTGATTAACCAATCCAGCGCTAACTTTTTTGCGTATGGATTTCTGGCAATTGATCCAATCGCATAAGGCAAAAAAGCAAAAGTCACTTCTTTATCTAAAGCGTAGACTAAACTCTCTTGAATTAATTTTTTATTTTTCGAATTTCCCAAAGCCATTAGGAATTTTGCTTTTTCTTCTTGAACAAGCGAAGATCTGTAAAGATTTTTAACAATTGGATAATTGGTATCATCTGAGAATACAGCCGATGCATAAACAATAGCTCTCAAATCCGGATGCAAAGACTTTTCGTCTTTCAAATAATTAAGAAATTTGTTATTTGTAAAATTAAGCGTTTCCGGATCGCCAAATAAAATAAGTGAATTCAGTGCCGAACTCCTTAAATAAGAATCGAGTATATTTTCATTTCTTTTAGGTTCAAATCCAACTATTTCTTTTAGAGATCTTTTTGCAAATAAAATCGCTAATTTTTTTGATTCCTCTTTTTTAAGCAAAAGATATATTCCTGTTAGTTTTGCAATAACATAATGCAACACAACACTTGATTTTTCATTAACTAAATATGTATCAATATAGCGAAATAAATCTTTTAAATCCTTATTACCGGCTAAAATTAAAGAAAAAAGATCGTGAATTACTCCTAATTTTTCTTGATCGTTTAAATCTTTAGAATTTTCACCAATTTTTTTAAGAAGTGCTTCAGAATAGTTAGTAATAAAAAAGCCAGAATAATTCTTATTGATGTTTAAATATTCAATTTTATTTTTTAATTTAATTATTTCTTTTTCCTTTTCCAGAATATGTATACCATTTTGCATGCGGCCTTCAGGCTGAAAACCCTTCAGGCTGAAGCCGTCGTTTAGATGGTAAGGAACAGACCAGATTTGATTGCTTAAAAAATTATCCTTTTCTAGTAAAAATCTCTCCTGATATAGATAAACCAGTGTCTTATTAAATTCAACTCTAAGTTCAGGAAATCCAACCAGCGTCATATATTTTTCCATCACTTTTAGCACAGGTTTTTCATCTTGCCTTTCTAAGGACTGCCAAAGGTCTTCAGCTAGGGCATTTTTATACTGATACTTTTTGATATATTTTCTTAAACCGTTCCTGAAAGTGTTCTCTCCCAAGAATAGATCTAACATCCGTAAAATACTTCCACCTTTTTCATAAGCTATTTCATCAAATAATTCATCTATTTCTGAAATTTTGTTTACTTTTACCTTTATGGGGTGGGAGGATTTTAAGCTGTCCAGCGCCATACCTTCGAATACAGTGTCGGTTACATACTGCGACCAAATATTCCACTCAGGCCAATAATGATCGAGTAATTTATGAGCCATGTAAGTTGCAAAACTTTCATTGAGCCAAAGGTCATCCCACCACTTCATTGTCACTAAATTTCCAAACCACTGATGAGCTATCTCATGAGCTATCACTTCAGCTATTCTGATTTTCGTGGCTTTTGAACTTTTTCCAGGGTAATAAAGCAAGGCATTTTCCCTGAAAGTAATCGCTCCCCAATTTTCCATCGCTCCGCTGGCAAATTCGGGCACAGCGATTAAATCCAGTTTTTTTAAGGGATAACGATAATCAAAATACTCCTCAAAATATTCCACGGATTTTTTAGCACAATCCAATGCAAACTTACCGTATTGTTTTTTGCCTGGAGTTGTAATAACTCTTAATTGCACATCCTTATATTTATCTGTAATCCACTCAAACTCTCCCACCCCCAGATATAAAAGATACGTCGACATCACGGGAGTTTGTACGAATCTAACAAGCCGTTTCCCGACCGGAGCGGTCGGTAATCGTGGCCTTGTAACAGGCAACGTGTTTGAAATTGCAGTTAAATTTTTATCAATAATCAGAGAGACTTCGAATGTTGCTTTAAATGAAGGTTTATCTATACAGGGAAAAGCTCGTCTGGCATCTGCTGCTTCAAACTGGGAAGTTGCCATAATTTTTTCTTTTCCGTCAACCAAATATCTGCTCCTATAAAATCCGGTTAACTTGTCATTCAATATACCTTCGAAATCTATATTAAGTTTGTACTTTCCCGGCTTAAGTTCTTCTTTAAGTAAAATAATTAATTTTTCCTCTTTCTCTGTGATTCTAAATGACTCAAAAACATTCCTATTCACAGTTAACAATTCACAATTAACAATTTTGAGATTAACCGCATCCAGAATAATTTGTTTTGTTGATTTTTCAACTTTAAAATAAAGAATTTCCCAACCTTTGAACGAAAATTTCTCCAAATCCGGCTCAAAAGTAAGATTATAATTAATCGGTTTAATTGTCATATTTAGCTAATTTTAACATACAAAAGATTTCTGACTTTGATACAATTTCTACATGAAATTACTTGTAACCGGTGGAGCTGGATTTATCGGCTCCAATTTTATTTTGTACTGGCTTAAAAAACATCCAAATGACAAGATAGTCAACTTAGACAAACTTACATACGCCGGAAACCTGGAAAATCTGAAATCAGTTGAAAAAAATCCTAACTATGAATTCATTCACGGCGATATCTGTAATCCACAACTGGTTAACCAGATAACCAGTAACATAGACGTTATTGTCCACTTTGCGGCGGAATCCCATGTTGATCGTTCCATACTTGATGCGGCTCCATTTATCAAAACAAATATCGAAGGTACTTACGTGCTTCTTGAAGCTGCACTAAAAAATAAGGTTAGTAGATTCCATCATGTTTCAACGGACGAGGTATTCGGAGCGCTACCCCTCAATTCTAAAGTAAAATTCACTGAAAAAACAGCATACAATCCACGAAGTCCTTATGCTGCATCAAAAGCAGCTTCGGATCACTTGGTAAGAGCTTATCAAATCACATACAATCTTCCATCAACTATTTCTAATTGCTCAAACAACTTCGGTCCTTTTCATTTTCCGGAAAAATTTATCCCTTTAGCGATAACAAATTTAATCGAAGGAAAAAAAGTTCCTGTCTACGGCGACGGACTTTATGTGCGGGATTGGCTTTATGTTGAAGATCATTGTCGCGCTATCGACCTGATTCTGCAAAAAGGAAATATCGGTGAAACATATTTTATCGGAGGATTGACAGATGACATAAATAATATTGAGGTGATAAAAAAAATTCTGCGACTTTTGAATAAAGAAGAATCAAACATAGAATATGTTAAGGACAGACCAGGACATGACAGAAGATACTCTATTGACTGGAATAAAATAAATAAAGAACTTGGCTGGAAGCCGGAACATGACTTTGACGAATACCTCAAAATGACAATCGATTGGTTTATCAAAAATCAGGATTGGTGGAAAAGAATTAAAACCGGAAAATATCTGGATTATTACAAAAAACAGTATGCTTAAAATCGCATTAACAGGAGGTGATGGACTAGTCGGTTCTCGCATTATAGAACTTCTTGAAAACGACTTTACTTTTATTTCAATTTCTCAATCGCGGATGGATATAACTAATCTTGCTCAAGTTAATGCCGAATTAAAAAATCTCGATTTCGATATTTTTCTTCATCTCGCTGCATATACAAATGTCGCAGAAGCTGAAAAAACCAAAGATCTGGCTTTTAAAATAAATAGATCTGGTACACAAAATGTCTTTGCTGTCGTCTCTGGTAAAAATAAAAAATTTATCTACATTTCTACCGACTTTGTTTTTGATGGAAAGAATCCGCCCTTTTATGAGGATTCTATGCCCAATCCGATTTCAGCATACGGCTTTTCAAAATATGAGGGTGAAAAAATAATAAAAAACCAAGCTATGATAGTTAGAATATCCTACCCGTACAGAGAAAAATATGAGTTAAAAAAGGATTTCTTCCGCACTTTTAAATCTTTTCTCGAGCAAAAAAAACCACTTTCTCTGATTACCGATTCCTTGATGACCCCTACCTTCATTGATGATATCGCTTTTGCTTTAAAATATTTATTTAATAATTATTCTTCAGAAATTTTTCACTTGGTTGGCAGCAATTCACTTTCACCTTACCAAGCTTCGCTGCTGATTGCAGAAAAATTTAATTTGGACAAATCCATTATCGGGAAAACTACTTATAAAAAGTATATTAAAGATAAAGCCCCTCTTCCGCGCTTTGCCGAAATAAAAAGCCGGAAAAATGATTTTTATAAAATGAAATCATTTCAACAAGGCCTCGAGGAAATAAAAAGTTAAATTGAAAATTAAGTAATCTACAGGTATTATTGATCTTTATGACTATTTCATTTGTGGGTCACGGATATGTAGGTTTAGTAACAGCCTGTGTCTTAGCCGACTTCGGAAACAAAGTCTGGGTAATCGGACATACCAAAGAAAAAATCGAGCGCTTAAAAAAAGGAGACCCTATTATTTATGAGCCTGGCCTAAAAGAACTTCTCCAAAAAAATATTAAAGCAAACCGCATTTTTTTTACTCTCGACTACAACAAAGCTGTTCCCCAATCGGACGTAATATTTATCGCGGTTGGAACACCGCCTAAGGATGGGGGCGAGGCGGATCTTTCTTCAGTCTATTCGGTGGCTGAAAAATTAGGAAAACACTTAAAATTAGGTTTTACGGTAGTCTCTTGCAAGAGCACTGTCCCGGTTGGTATAAATATAAAAGTAGAAGGGATTCTGACAAAAGTTAAACCTCAAAAAGCGAATGTGGCGGTTGCGTCTTGTCCGGAGTTTTTACGGGAAGGAAGTGCAATCTATGATACTTTAAATCCTGATCGGGTCGTAATTGGATCTGACTCAAAAAAAGCAATTGATAGGCTAATCGAACTTCATCATCCGATAAGCGGTAAAAGAGTAATTACCAATCTGGCTTCTGCGGAACTTATCAAATACACCTCAAATGCCATGCTTGCTACAAAAATTTCATTTGCGAATCTTATTTCTTTCTATTGTGAAAAGACAGGAGCGGACGTTGAGACGGTTCTTGATGCTGTCGGTATCGATAAACGAATAGGCAGAATTTTTATGAATCCCGGAGTGGGATATGGAGGTTCATGTCTTCCAAAAGACGTCAAAGCTTTGACAAAGATGGGTGAAGTCCTTAAAATTAATACACAGTTTTTAGAAAGCGTCAACGCCGTCAATACTCAAGCTCAAAAAAATCTTCTGCAAAAAATTTTAAAAAATATAAAAAATAAAAATATTTGCGTGTGGGGATTAACATTCAAACCTGATACAGATGATATAAGAGAAGCACCTTCTCTTTTCATGCTTAAAGAACTTCTCAAATATGATTACACTATCTCTGTCTATGATCCTGTTGGATCCGGAAATATTAAAAAAATTTTTGGAAAAAAACTTATTTATCATAAAGACCCATACACCGCAGTTAAAAATTCGGCCGGCTTGATAATTCTAACGGAGTGGAATGAATTTAAACAGGTTGACCTGGAAAAAGTGAAGAAACTGATGAAAAATCCTTTAATTGTTGACGGCAGGAATATATATGAACCAAAAACCATGGCTCATTTAGGCTTTAAATATTTTTCAGTTGGCAGAAAACCAATAGCTTGATACGAATAAAACAAATTTTAATGCGAATCAACAAATATTCGAGTTCTTGCTTTATAATCTGAATTAGTATATTCGACAGATTCGTATATTATTCGTAAATTCATATCATATTTATGAAGATTTTAATAGCTGGAGGCGCGGGATTTATTGGCTCCCATTTGTGCGATAGATTAATAAAGGAAAATTACGATGTAATCTGTGTTGACAATTTTCTTACTGGTTCCAAAGAAAATATCAAACATCTGCTAAATAGTCCTCACTTTAAACTAATCACACAAGACGTAATTAATCCTCTTAAATTAACTGAAAAAATCGACGCAATATTTCATCTCGCCTCACCCGCATCTCCAAATCATCATAGTAAAATTAGCTATTTTGCTCATCCGATGAAAACAATGATGGTAAATACTCAAGGCACTCTTCAACTTCTAAAACTGGCAAAACGTACCCGTGCAAAATTCCTTTTTGCTTCAACTTCAGAGGTTTACGGAGAGCCTTTGGAACATCCGCAAAAAGAAGATTACAGGGGTAACGTCTCAACAACTGGTCTAAGATCAATCTACGATGAAGCAAAACGATTCGGAGAAACCCTGACTGCTTATTTCTTTCGGCAAGAATCGACAGATACGCGGATTGCCCGAATTTTCAATACATATGGATCCCGTATGTTAAAAGCTGATATGAGAATGATTATTACGTTTATAAATCAAGCGACAGCCAAAAAGAATATAACAATTTTTGGCGACGGAAGTCAAACGCGATCATTATGTTATATTGATGATATGGTTGACGGTCTGCTTCGACTTATGTTTTACCCCAAGACAAAAGGCGAAATAATTAACCTTGGTTCAACAGACGAACATACGGTAAAAGAGTATGCATTTATAGTTAAGAAACTCACCAAATCCAAGAGTAAAATAGTATACAGTGAAAAATTGCCAGTCGACGATCCAAAAAAACGTAGACCCGATATCGCTAAAGCCAAAAGACTACTGGGCTGGAAGCCTAAAGTAGATTTAAAACAGGGCTTGATTAATATGATTGAATTTTATAATAAATAAAAATGCGCAGAGCTGTAATTATTTTGCCTACCTATAACGAATCAGGCGCCATAGAACAAGTAATACACGGTATTGAAATTATTTCACGAGCTATCAAAACTTGGGAAATTCATATAGTCGTCGTTGACAGCAACTCTCAAGATGGTACGGCGGAAAAAGTTTTAAAATTAAAAAAAAGGATTCACCGACTTCATTTGTTGTCGACAGAAAAAGAAGGTCTGGGAAAAGCTTATATCCATGGTTTCAATTTTGCTATCGAGAAATTAAATCCCTATCTTATTTTTGAAATGGACGCCGACCTCTCTCACGATCCTAAAGAAATACCTAATTTTTTGAAGAAAATTGAAGAAGGTGCAGATTTCGTAATCGGTTCCCGTTATATAAAAGGTGGGTCTATTCCAAAAGATTGGGGATTACATCGGAAAATTTTTTCCATAGGTGCAAATAGTTTTATTCGTTTAGGTTTTATGAAATTAAGAAATACTGAGTGGACTAACGGTTACAGAGCCATAAAAGTTTGGTTAATAAAGAATGCCATCCCCAGTATAAAAAATTATTCTGGCTATGTCTTCCAAGTAGCCATACTTGATTATGCTCTAAAAAATAAAGCACACATTCAGGAAATTCCAATTAATTTTCAAGATAGGATTCATGGAAAATCAAAGATTAACTCATTTCAATATATTATTCAAACCTTCACCTATGTACTTCTTCATTCATCCTTTATAAAATTTGTTATTGTAGGTCTGATTGGTTTTGTGATTGATTTTGGAATTTCTTATCTATTTATAGAAAAATACCGCTCTGCAGTATGGCTTGGAACAATAATCAGCACAGAGTCGGCAATTATTTCCAATTTTCTCTTGAATAATTTTTGGAGTTTTTCCTATAAAAAACTTGACCATAAACTTTCTAGCTATATCCCAAATTTTTTAAAGTTCAATTTAATCTCATCAGGATCGATTCTGATTCAGACTTTGGGAGTCCAACTCGCAGTCAATTCTTTTGGGAGAAACTTATGGTATGTCTATAAAGTGATTATAATATTTCTGGTCGTAATTCCTTATTCGTATATTCTCTATAATAAATTTGTCTGGAAAGAAAAATAAATCTAGTAATTTACAAATCGCTACGTATTTACAAATAATTTTATTTGTATATTTGTAAAAATTCGTAATTTCGTAGTGTTATTGTTTTTCAGCGTATTGTGAATAAACCCAACCTTCCTTACCTTTTTCGTATTCAATCTTATACCAACCGTTCTGTTCTTCTAAAAGATCAAATGAATTACCTGGTTTTACCTGAGCAGCCTCGGAAGCACTGATTGACGGTTCTTCCCTTACTCGCAAAAATCCGGTCGGGGTATCGCTGATAATAATTTTTGTACCTGTAGTAGTTGCACTCGCCGTTGCTTCTGGTTTTTCATTCTTCTTTGTATCGGTAGGACTCACAGTCGGTGAACTTTGATCAATCGCCAGTTTAAACACGGCATTTACTCTATAACCTGAATCGACATTTATTTTTTGTGTTCTTCTTAAGAATCTGGGAAGAAATACCGATAACTCATGGTCACCCTTCGTCACTTCTGATAAAATCAGCGAGCTTACTCCTTTTTCATCGTTGTCAAGATAGATAATAGCCCCCTGCGGTTCAGTTTCAACATAGATTTCTCCTGTATTGGACGTCTTTGGAGATTCTTCCATCTTGGTTGTCGTAAATATTTCCCCTGCCGAAGTCAGGTCCGAACTCCCAAGTTCGCGGTTTACATAGGTCAAAGCATTTTTATAGATCTTAATTTTTCCTTGCCAGGAAGCTGTATCTGTTGCAGTCCCTTCCGGAATTAATTTAAGCATATATTCCCCTACCTTATATTTCTGTTCAAATGGTGTCTTGCCAACTGCCAGATTGTCTACAAATACGCTGGCAACCGGAGAAGACACTATCTTTACTCTGCCGAAAGCATTTTGATTATCTAAAATATAAAACCTCACAAATACAAAAATTCCAAACCCTAAAAGTAATAATGTAAGCAGTATTAATTTCCCCTTCATATAATTTATTGTATGCCAACTTTTTTACTAATTCAACTTTAAAATCCATAAAAATGATGATTAATTTTTGAAAGGACTTAACAATTACAAATGTGTGTTATAATTATAAGCTATTATGATAGAAATACTATCTATAAGCTATTCGTCTTCAAGGAGACTCTTTGGGGAGGAAAGTATTTTCTTGGCCTAACATCAAAGAGTTTTAAACCCACCCCGCCTAAAAAAACAGGCGGGATTTTTTTTGGCCAAAACTATTATAAATTTCCCCACCCTCAAACCGAAAGGGTTTTTTTGAAAAATATCATAACAAAGCGAAGTGGGAAACGTTATTCTCTTCGATTATATCCTACGGGTTAATTTATCCTTTCGTAGCTTTAGCGAAGGAGGACGCCCGAGGTTTTACTCGAAGGGGGGGATATAACTCTCAGCACGAATATAAGTTACCTGGAAAAAGTAAAAATTGACAAAAACACTTCTTTATTAATTAAGACTTAATTTTTGTTATCATATAAGCCAATGATTAAACCACTTCGTCCCGTACGATCGGGACTACGTTAGTTATTAACAACTATGTTAAAAGATAAACTTATAAAAAATCTTGCCCATGCATTAAAAAAAATGGGGGTGGAGGAAAAAGAAATTAATCTTGAACATCCGACAAATCCTAATTTCGGCGACTATTCAACCAGCATTGCTTTGAAACTAGTTAAAACTCTTAAAAAAAAGCCTTTACAGATTGCGGATGAGATCAAAAAAAACTTACCTGAAGATGATTTAATCGAAAAAGTTGAGATCGTTAAACCCGGATTTATCAACTTCCGGATTTCCGCAAAATATTTCCTGGCTAAACTTGAAAAATTTTCCGAAGGAAAATTTGACTATCTTCAGCATCATCTGGGTAAAAATAAAAAATTGATGATTGAGTTTGCGCATCCCAATACCCATAAACTGTTTCATATCGGGCATCTGCGGAATATTTCAATCGGTGAATCTCTCGTCAGAATTCTAGAAACTGCGGGTAATAAGGTAATTAGAACTAATTATCAGGGTGATATTGGTCTTCATATAGCTAAAACTCTCTGGTATATGAAGAATAAAATCACAGAAAAAGAATTGGACGAATTAAGAAAAAAATCACTCCATGAAAAAATGATTTTTTTAGGAAAAGCATATTCCCAGGGACAAATAGCTTATGACGATGAAAAAACTAAAAAAGAAATTATTGAAATCAACGGCATGATCTATAAAAAAAACGGTGATATTATTCCACTGTGGAAAGAAACAGTTAAGTGGAGTTTTGAATATTTTGAGCAAATTTATAAAAGACTGTATTCAAAGTTTGACCGGCTTTATCCGGAAAGTGAGTTCTCAGATAAAGGGATTGAAATTTGTCGCCAAGCTGAGAAAAAGGGGATTTTAAAAATAAGTAAAGGTGCTTTAGTTTTTGACGGAAAATCATATGGTCTTGACACTCGAGTATTTATAAATAGTCTGGGTTATCCAACATATGAAGGAAAAGAATTGGCACTTGCGGAAAAAGAAATTTCGGAATTTGGGGAACTCGACAAAATAATTCATGTTGTGACACCAGAACAAAAAAGCTTCTTCAAAGTTACTTTCAAAGTCGAGGAACTTTTGGATGAAAAAAAATTTAAAGGTAAACAATATCACCTGGCTTATGAATGGGTAAAACTAAAGGAAGGAAAGATGTCGTCCCGAACCGGGAATGTAGTAGAAGCTGAATGGTTAATCGATAAAACCAAAGAAAAAATTTTAGACAAGTTTAAACTTGATAAAGATGTCGCTGAAACAATTGCAATTGCCGCTGTTAAATACTCTTTCCTAAAACAAGATGTCTACTCACAGATCTCTTTTGACTTTGACGAATCCATATCGCTCGAGGGTAACTCCGGACCGTATATTCTCTATACTTTTGTACGTACCCAAAGCGTCCTCAAAAAAATTGATTACCATATAGACCACGGCCGTGGGTTAAATGGCATCAACCATTACGAGAGAGAGGAGAAGGAATTATTAATAACGTTAGCAAATTTTTCAGAAGTTGTTTTTGAAGCAGCAAAAAATCTAGCACCGAATCTAATAGCTAATTATCTTTATGATTTGGCGCAAAAATATAATCTTTTTTATCAAAAACATAAGATATTGGATGCGGAAAATGAAACAAAAAACTTTCGCCTATTATTAACCAATGCCACCGGACAGGTTTTAAAGAATGGATTATATTTGTTGGGAATAAAAACTGTAGAGAAAATGTAAATGAATTGACCTAATTTCTAACTAACCTAATTGATCTAAATAATTTCCTAAGATCAAATTCCTAATTTTATCATTTAGTCATTATGTCATTGATTAGAAATTAGATATTAGAAATTAGAAATTTAATGAATGTCATTTTTTATCTGTAATCAGTGCGGTTACGGCTCCGGTTCGTGGCTTGGTCGCTGTCCAAATTGCGGCGAATTCAATACTCTGAAAGAAGCTCCCAAATCCATTCGTGAAGCTGAAAAAAGTTCCGAGGATACTAAAAAACTGACAATTACTCCCTTCAAGAAAATCCAATCCCTTAGAAAAGACAGACTCAAAACCGGTATTTTTGAATTTGACCGGGTTTTGGGAGGAGGAATTATTCCCGGTGAAGTAGTACTCTTGACCGGCGAACCTGGTGTCGGAAAATCAACGCTTCTCCTCCAGTCGCTTTCTAAAATTAATAACCTGTATATTTCAGGTGAAGAATCCGCCGATCAAGTCAAAGACCGAGCCGAAAGATTAAATGTAAATCTGTCAAATTTTCTCTTTTCCGAAGACCTCCAAATAGAAGGTATCGTTGAAGGTCTGGCTGAAGTGAATAGTGACATTGATATCGTCGTCATCGATTCAATCCAAACCGTTTATTCAAAAAATGTTGACGGAACACCCGGTAGCGTTTCGCAATTAAAAGAATGCGCCATACAGCTGATAACAGCCGCAAAAAAACTTAAATTAGCCATGATTATCGTCGGTCATATTACTAAAGGCGGTGAAATTGCCGGACCTAAAAGTTTGGAGCATATGGTCGACTGTGTGTTGAATTTTGAGGGAGAAAAAGTATCAAACTTTAGGATCCTTCGCTCCGGTAAAAACCGGTTTGGTTCTACCGATGAAATCGGAATCTTTGAAATGAAACAAATCGGATTAACCGAGGTAACCAATCCTTTAATTTTTGTTGATAACAAGGAAGAAGTCGGAAAAGCGGTAACCGGTGTTTTGGAAGGCAAACGGGTGTTATACTTTGAGATCCAAACTCTGGCCGTTCCTACAATCCTCGCCATCCCCAGACGTGTAGTCAAAGGGCTCGACTATAACAAAGTTCTACTCCTGTTGGCAGTTGTCAGAAAATATCTAAACCATCCCTTGGATAAATTTGATATCTATGTAAATGTCATTGGCGGAGTAAATATTAAATCAACCGCTTCTGATTTAGGACTAATTGTTTCTTTAATTTCGTCGCTCAACAATAGACCTCTTCCCATAAAATCATTATTTGTAGGCGAAGTTGGTCTTTTGGGAGAAGTGAGAAAGGTATACTTTGAAGATAAAATACTCCAAGAGGCTAAAAGACTTGGCTTTAAAAATATCTATTCTTCTGCCAACCTCCCCCATATTAAAATGCTAAAAAATATTCTTTAGTTGTTTCTCTCGAATATTTTTTTAAACACGGCTTTTCTGCCATTAGCTCCGACGACCTCAATCACTAATTCGTTTTTTCCTTTTTTTAGAGGGAATTCAATCTCAAAAAGTCCATCGGTATTTTGATATACCCTTTCTCCTAAGATGGTAACAGTCGCATCTTTTTCCGTCTTCGCCAGTATTTTTACCCTATCTTTTTTCTGAAAAAAATCAGTCTTAGGTGAAAGGATAGTTATTTTAGGAGGTGAAAAATATAATGTTAATTGAAATCCAAAATAGCCAAAAAATAATGCAAATATAAAAACTAAAACTACAATAAAAGCTTTTTTTGTTTCCGGAGTAAAGTAATAGCCGGCCAATCTTCTTTTAAATTTGATCGCTTCTTGTCTTTCGTAATCTCTCCTGAAAAACGCCAAAGTTGTATTGGGATCCAATCCTAAAAATAAGGAGTAATTTTTAATAATTCCCGAAATGTAAACTCTGGAGGAAAAAATTGCCCAATTGTTTTGTTCGACGGCAAGCAAAAATTTTTTTCTTACTTTGATGGCTCTTTCTACCTCATTAAAATCTATATTTAACCTTTCTCTTTGTTTTTTGATTATTTCCCCAACTGAAAGCATAAAATATGATACGAATGATGCAAATCCTTATGCAAATGCTGCGAATTATGCTAATTCAGATTTTATTCGGATAATTAGTATAATTTGCATTTTTCATTCGTAACATTCGTATTATACTTTTACTCGTTCAGTATACTCTCCTGTTTCCGGATTAATGGCTACAGTGTCGCCGACTTTAACAAATAGGGGTACCTGAATTATTACTCCTGTTTCAACTTTGGCCGGTTTTTTTGCTCCTGTAACCGTATCGCCTTTTGCGGCATCCTCGGTTTCCGTCACTTTTAATCTGACACTCATCTGCGGTCTCACTGTCAATGGCTTTTCATCATGGATATAGACGAAATATTTATTCCCTTCCAGCATAAAGTCTGTGGCTCGACCGACAATGCTTGCTGGGATAGTATATTGTTGATAAGTTCGTTCGTCCATGAAGTGGAGATTTTCCGCATCTTTATATAAATACTGAAGCTCGATGCTTTCAACGTCAATTGTCTCAGCAGTTTCAGCCGTCTTAAGGGTATAATCAATATTTTTACCGGTTATTAAATTTTTAATTTTCGTCTTCATTAGGGCAGATCCCTTGCCGGGTGAATAAAAGTCGGCTTTTTGTATCTGCCAGATTTCTCCTTGATAAAATAAAAAATCACCTTTTTTTAAACTTCCGGCACTTGTTTTCATATTTTTGTATGTCATTCCCGCGAAAGCGGGAATCCAACCTCCCGTCATCCTGAATATATTTCAGGATCTTTTAGGAAAGATGCTGAAACAAGTTCAGCATGACATTTTAACTAATATTAATTAACTTCAACTCCTCAATTGAACTTACTCCAGCGTATATCATTGCTAACCTCTCGAAGCCGATGCCTGCTCCCGTACAATCGGGTAGGCCATATTTTAATGCCTCAATGAACCCATTGTCAACACGATGGTTTATTTTACTCTCCTTTTTCCTTTTTAGATTTTCCCTTTTAAATCTAATGTCCTGTTCTCTCCAGTCGTTTAATTCTTCACAACAACCGCCAACCTCAATACCGTTAATATAAAATTCAACACGCTTGGCAGTTTTTCCATCCATACTCAGTTTAGCCAACGAGGACATTTCTTTAGGATAATCATATAACATTGTCGGGTATCCGCTTATACCCAACTTAGGCTCAATTTCCTGTGCAATTAACTGAGAAAATATATCCTGAAATGTGAAGTTTACAGTTCGAGCTTGTCGAGAACTACTTTTATTCTTCTCGATTCCACTCGAAGAATAATCAATTATATATCCTTTTTCCTTAGCCCTTTCCAAGAATAATTTTTCATTAAACAATTCTTTTTCTTTAATTTGTGCAAATTTTTCAAAAGCCTGCGCAACAGTAAATTTTTCCCATTTTTCAAAAGATATTTTTCTTCCCTGATAAAATAAAGTTTTATTTATTTTCTTATGGACAAAATTCCGCGTACGCGTAATTTTGTCAGCAATAAATCTCATCATTTCCAATATCTCATTGGACAGTTCAAGGTAAGTTACTCCAACTTTATAAAATTCCAGCATTGTAAACTCGGGCAGATGAAAACTGGAATTGGGTTCGCTGTTTCGGAAAGATTTTCCCAGATAATAAATGTCTCCAATTCCTTGTGTTAAAAGTCTTTTCATAAATAATTCCGGTGAGGGTGTTAGATATAATTTCTCCTTCCTCTTGAAATAATTAAACTCAGTCTCAAAGATCTCAAGATAGGATTCCGGAATCAGTGCCGGACTCATAACCGGCAAGTCCAATTTTAGATATCCTTTATATTGCATAAATTCATGCACGGCCTGTTCAACCTGAAGTTGGATTTTGTAGTTATTTAGATTTTGGATGTTTGATTTTATCCGCATTTTCCTATTATCTAATATCAAATAACTAATATCTACTATTTTGACACTTTTCTGCGCCCCTTGACAAGAAAAGAAGAAGAAGAAGTAATATAGATCCATATGGAAAGAATCGTTTACGTTGCCAAACCAAAGAAACGTCCATCGCAGGAAGTAATTAAGAAAAGACAGTTGCAACGTGAAGTTCGAGAAATATTAAGAGAGCATGCTAAGGATCAGGCCGGACGTGGTGGAATTTCTCCAGAAAAAAAACGAGAAATAAATAAAATAACAAGGACAACTCCCTCATAGTAATTATTAAATCTCTTCTTTCAGCTCTTCTAATAACTTTTTTGCTTTTGAAGAAACTCGTTCGGGGACTTTGATACGGTAAACTACATACTGGTCACCACGACGTGAAGAATTTGGATATGGAATTCCCTGACCCCGGAGTCTGAGAGTTGTCCCTGATTTTGTTCCCGGACGAACCTTAAGATTTACAGAATCATTAATAGTCACCACATTCACAGCTCCACCGAGAACTGCCAGAGGATAGGAAATTTCTTTTTCCAAGTAAATATCCTGCCCGTCACGTTTAAAATAAGCATGAGGTCTGACCGATACCTGGACATCAAAATCGGAAAATCTTATTCTGTTCCCGCTGTCAACACCTGCCGGAATTTTAATCACTTTTCGGTCTCCCTTAATCACCGTGGTTTTTTCTACACCGTGCACAGCTTCATCAAAAGTCAAATCGAGCTCATAGACTTCGCGCCTTGCTCTTCTCCCGCCTCTTTGAAAGGGCGATTGGAATCCGAAAAACTGCTCGAAGATCTCAAAAGGATCGGAAAATCCGCCAAAATCCATCCCTTCAAACGGATTTCCTCCCGAACTGGAATAAGTATAAGTAAAAGGTCCTTGCTGATATGTCTGTCCCCCGCCCCCTCCATAACCGCTCCGACTGAATGCTTCTTCACCGTACTGATCGTACATCTCTTTTTTCTTGGGATCGGCTAATACTTCAAAAGCTTTATTTATTTCTTTAAATTTCGCGTTTGCGTCGGGAGATTTATTTCTATCAGGATGCCACTTTAATGCTTGTTTTCTGTATGCTGCTTTTATCTCTGCATCTGAAGCATTTTTGGAAACGCCGAGTAATTCATAGTAATCTGCCATTTTTATTTAACATGTAACATATAACATGTAACACAAGAAAGTCGTGGCATGACATTTTAAAATGTTACAAGTTACATGTTTCGTGTTACATGCTTTATCCTACAACTTCACCTTCTTCGACATCTTTTTTAGATTTTTTTTCGTCCTTTTTCTTTCCACCTTCATCCGGTGGAGTAGTAGTCTGCGGCCCCTTTTGTTCACCTGGTTTGTTATACATTCCTTGTCCGATCTTGGTTAAGGCATCTGACAAATCCTTAGTCTTTTTTTCCAGTTCTTCGCTCGAACCTTTTTCCAAAGAATCTTTAAGATCCTTTATTTTCTTTTCTACTTCTTCTTTGATATCCTTTGGCGCTTTGTCACCTGCATCTTTCAAGGACTTTTCAGCCACATAGATCATATTGTCCGCCTTGTTCTTGATCTCAATTTTTTCTTTTTCTTTTTTATCTTCATCCGCATGTTTTTCCGCTTCTTCTTTCATCTTTTCAATCTCGTCTTTACTTAAACCCGTTGATCCGGTTATTTTAATAGCTTGAGACTTCCCCGTTGCCTTATCTTTGGCCGTAACAGTCAAAATCCCATTGGCGTCGAGATCAAAAGTAACTTCTATCTGCGGAACTCCCCTTGGAGCCGGAGGAATTCCGTCCAAAATAAATCTGCCAAGGGATTTATTATCTTTAGCCAATGGTCTTTCCCCTTGGAGAATATGAATCTCTACCTGCGTTTGATTGTCTCCGGCTGTTGAAAAAACTTCCGATTTTGCCGTAGGTACTGTAGTATTCCTGTTAATTAGAGGCGTCATGACACTACCTAACGTCTCTACTCCTAATGTCAATGGCGTAACATCCAGAAGTACGACATCTTTTGTTTCACCCGTCAAAACTCCCGCCTGTACAGCGGCGCCGATTGCCACAACTTCATCCGGATTCACCGATCTATTTGGATCTTTGCCAAAGAATTCCTTAACTGTCTCGATCACCTTTGGCATTCTGGTCATTCCGCCAACCAACACAACTTCATTTATTTTTGCAACATCGACTTTGGCATCCTTAAGGCAGGCCCTAACTGGTTCTATGGTTTTCTCAATCAGAGATCCTACCAAAGACTCCAACTTTGCCCTTGTTAACTTCATGACAAGATGTAACGGCTGCCCGTCTCTAACCGTAACAAAGGGAAGGTTTACCTCTGTTTCTTTAGACGTTGACAGTTCTATTTTTGCTTTTTCTGCAGCATCTCTGATCCTCTGTAAAGCTTGTGGATCACGTCTTAGATCAACACCATTTTCTTTTTTAAACTCTTCTGCTATAAAATCTAATATAACCTTGTCAAAATCATCACCGCCAAGATGAGTATCTCCGTTGGTTGCTTTAACCTGGAACACTCCCTCACCAAGTTCTAAAACAGTAATGTCAAACGTTCCACCACCCAAATCGTAGACTGCGATTGTGTGGGTATGTTTTTTATCAAGACCGTAAGCTAAAGCTGCAGCGGTCGGCTCGTTTAAAATTCTTACGACTTCAAGTCCGGCGATCTCTCCGGCTTGCTTGGTTGCCTGTCTTTGTGAATCGTCGAAATAAGCCGGAACTGTGATAACGGCTTTTTCAACTTTTTCTCCCAGATATGTTTCTGCGTCAGTCTTGATTTTTTGCAGAATCATGGCTGAAATTTCTTGCGGAGTATAGGTCTTTCCCTCAACCTCAACGTCGGCCATCTCATCCCTTCCTTCTTTAATTTTGTAGGGTAACCATTTGATATCGAGCTTTACAGATTCATCCGAATATCTCCTGCCCATCAATCTCTTAATTGAAAAAATTGTATTTTTAGGATTTATTACCATCTGTCGTTTAGCTACATCACCAACGATTCTTTTTACAGGATCTACTACGGATGGTATAACATTGCGTCCTTCTTGCGAATGAATAATTTTTGGCTTTCCGCCCTCCATTACCGCAACAGCAGAATTAGTTGTTCCAAGATCAATACCGATTATTTTTGCCATAATAATTTACAAAATTTATAACTGAAAATTGATTTATCAATTTTCATCCCTGACTTGATCCGGGATCCCCGTAAAATCAGATCCTGAAATAAATTCAGGATGACAAATTGTTAATTATTACTAACTTTTTTACTGACTTTCGCCTGTGCTACTCTCAAAATTTGTCCCTTATATTTATAACCTTTCCTTAAAACCTCTACAATTATATTATCGTCTTTTCCTTCAACTATATCAATTGCCTCCGCAGTGTAAGGATCAAAAGGTTTCCCTAAAACTTGAATTTCTTCCAATCCAATCTCCTGTAGGGCTTTGAAAAAGTTGTCCTTAATCATTTTTAAACCGTTATCTTTTACAAACGCTTGCGCCTTATCAAGATTGTCTAAAAAAGGTAATAATTTTAAAAGAACATTCTTAGTCACCGTTTGGCTAACTTGATCTTTTTCTACTTTTACTCTTTTTTCATAGTTCTGATAGTCGGCCAGGGCTCTTAAATATTTGTTCTTAAAATCTTCTATTTGTTTTTTTAATTCTTCATTTTCTTTCTTAATTTTTTCGATATCTTGTGCTGGTTTAGCCTCCTTCTTGACTTTTTGATCCATAACATTTAACTATTAACAAATTACAATTATAAATCTTGTTGATTTATAATTTCTCCAATAAGTTGAGAAATGTATTTAATTTGTGGACTAATTTCATCATAGTACATTCGTTTCGGACCTACAACCCCGATAATTCCCTTAATATTCTTGCCTTCGAATTCTCCGAAAATACATCCACATGATTCAAATAGCGGATCTTTAAAATCCTCTTCACCCAAAAGATACAAAATGTCTCCGTCGAATTTATAAAATTTATCTAAAACTCTTTCCCAATATCCAACTTCATCGAGCAACACAAATAGATTTCTTGATAAAACATGATCAAAAAATTCTGGCTTATTGAGCAAATTACCTACACCTGAGTAATAAACGTCGCCTTGATTTGTTGCGGACAATGAAAGCAACCCTGTTTTTTGAGCTAACACTTTGGTCGATTGTTGCAGCAATCTATGGGATTCATTTCTCTCATCCCAAATGCTGTTTTTATATGTAACCTCGTCGCTTGTTGACAAGTCTTTTTTCTTCATCAGGTGCTTAATATAAAATCTAAAACCCTTAGCCGAAGGAATTCTTCCCGAAGAAAAATGGGTTTTTTTAAGATAGCCTTTTTTGGCCAACTCTACCATCTCATTTCTAACCGTAGCCGGTGATACTCCTAATTTAAATTTCTTTTCTAAAATTTCCGATCCCACGGGATCACTGGATTCTGTGTATTCCTGAATAATTGCCCTTAAAATGTCTACCTGTCTTGGAGTCAAGTCATCCATATAACTATTTCCCCTCACCCCGCCTCACGCGGGAGAAGTGGAATTAGCAATACTATAACAACTCTGCTAACAGATGTCAAGCGATTTTTAATCATTAACCTTTAATAATTATAAAAATCGCGCACCCGCCAACAATCGCTCTTCGAGCCGTGTTCGAATAGAACTGAAAAGGCGAGAAGTAGGATATGGCGGGAAGTGATAAAATTCATTTTATGAAAATAGGAGCACATCAATCAATTGTCGGTAATTATTCTCAAGCTCTCGAGAGAATTAAAAATATCGGCGGAAACTGTCTTCAAATATTTTCCAGTTCTCCGCGTAGCTGGAATTTTACTAAAGTAGATGAAGTTCAGGCTACACAATTTCGTAACAAAAAGTCAGAACTCAATATTAATCCAATCTACTTTCACTCATCCTATTTAATTAATCTTGCCAACGAAGAAAAAATCGGAAATTTGTCAAAACTTTCTTTAATTTCAGAACTAAGTGTTGCTCCAAAACTTGGAATAAAAGGCAGTATAATTCATCTTGGTTCGTTTAAAAATTTCGATAAAGGTACAAATATATTAGAGCCTGGTAGAAGTCTATTTAATCCAAAATTGACAAAATTACGCGACCGCGTCATTTTGTCAATGAATAAAAAAATCTCAGTCCTAATGAAACATATATTTGAAATACTGGAAAAAACTCCTCAAGATTCACTATTTATTATTGAGAATGCCGGTAATAATAAAATCGGAAAAAATCTGGATGAAATTGCGGAAATAATAAAACAGGTCAATAATCCAAGAGTCAGGGTTTGTCTGGATACGTGCCATCTTCATTCAGCCGGCTATGATCTAACCACCTCTGAAAAATTAAATAAATTCCTAAATGAATTTGACAAATTAATTGGACTGCAAAGACTTGAACTTTTTCATATCAACGACAGCCGCGACCCATTTAATTCCGGTCGCGACCGCCACCAAAATATCGGAGAAGGAACCATCAATATGGAAGTTTTCAGACTACTTCTAAACCATCCAAAATTAAAACATTTACCTTTTATTGTAGAAACTCCCGGTTTTAAATACCAAGGCCCAGACAAGAAGAATTTAGATATTTTGAAAAGTTTGATAAGATAACTACATGCTCAGACTCCCGATAATCGTTAACGATTTTTTAGATATTTTTAGGAAAAATAAATTTCAAATATTTGTTGTCGGTGGGGCAGTGCGGGATTTATTGCTTAATCGTAACGTTGATAACTGGGATTTTGCCACCAGTGCCACACCTGAGGAGATTTTAAAATTATTTCCTGTGGGATTTTATAACAATAAATATGGAACAGTAACAATTCATCTTGATAAATCTCTTTTTGAGGTTACACCCTTTCGCCAAGAAGGTGAATACAAAGATCAGCGACATCCCGATAAAATCGAATGGGCTAAAACTATTGAAGAAGATCTTTCACGACGCGATTTTACTATAAATGCTATCGCTTTCGACGGCAAAAAATTAATCGATCCCTACCAAGGTCAAGTTAATCTTGAGCAAAAATTAATTTCCGCAGTCGGTGATCCGGATAAGCGCTTTAACGAAGATGCACTCCGTCTTATAAGAGCAGTCCGATTGGCTTCGGAGCTTGGCTTTTTAATCGAAGAAAAAACCCGTTTATCAATTGCCAAAAATGCCCATTTAATAAGCAAAATTTCCTGGGAAAGAATTAGAGACGAATTTTTTAAGATTTTATCCAGCAATCATCCTTCAGAAGGAGTTTTATTTTTAAGAAATTCAGGACTATTAACCTTCATTATCCCCGAATTGGACGTTTGCTTTATAATTCCGCAAAAAAGTCCTAAAAGACATCATATTTATGACGTAGGGACACATCTGGTTATGGCTTTAAAACATTGTCCTTCAAAAGACGTCATTACCCGTTTTGCAACTGTTCTCCACGACATCGGTAAATCTTCAACTTTTCGCAGAGACGACAAATCCGGGCTGATCACGTTTTATAACCACGAAGTAGTTGGAACTTTTATGGTTAAAAAAATTGCCGATAGATTTCGGCTCTCTAAAAATCAAAAAGACAAGTTGGTCAAACTGGTTCAGCATCACCAATTCACAGTTAGTGAACTTCAGACAGACAAAGCAGTCAGAAGATTTATAACCAATATCGGCAAAGAATATCTTCAAGATATGCTCGATCTGCGCTATGCTGATCGCGTTGGTTCGGGTGCAACACCTACGTCCTGGCGCTTCGAACTTTTCAAAAAACGTTTAATTGATGTCCAAAAAGAACCTTTTAAGATTGCGGATTTAAAGATAAACGGTCATGACGTAATGAAAATATTGGGAATTAAACCCGGAAAAAAAGTCGGTGAAATTTTAAAATCTATATTTAACGACGTGGAGGAGGGAAGACTAAAAAACGAGAGGTCTATTCTTCTTAAAAAAATTGAAGATTTTAAAAAACTTTAATCTTCGTAAACTCTATGATGTAAAAATCTAGCTAGTGCAAATGCAACTCCATGCTTGACTCCTTCAGCTCTCGTGACAACACCTTTGGTCATAATACCAAACATTCCGATGCCCTCCCCGATCTTTTTGGTTCCGAAAATCTCATCGATGGCCTGTTCCAAATTGGCTCCCTTATAAATTTTGTCAATTACTTTCTTTGGTAAAGCTAATCCTCCGGATGATCCGACTCCAAAATTTCCTTTTTTGTCCATGATCACAACAAGCGATCGTTCAAACCACCCGTAACTGTACTTATGAAGTCCTCCTTCTATCCCGACACCATAAACGGCGCCTTTAACTTTTTTAAGTGCGCCCTTGGCTCTATTAAATGCTCCCTTGAACATTTCTTCATCGCTTAAAGGTTGGTCTTCTACCGATGAGTTAACCCTCACTCCAAGTACTTTTACTTTTTTAAAATGATGATTAAATACGTCCCTTACGGGATTAATTTTAGTTTTATTAGTCGACCCAACTGCAATTATCATATCGGGTATGATTTTATAATGTCTTTCTCTTCTCCGATTGTTGTTTTTTCTCCATGCCCGGGATAAACTACTGTATCATCCGGTAGCTTTAATATTTTTTCAAGCGATTTTTTAAGTTCCTTTTTACTGCTGTAAGAAAAATCATATCTTCCTATTCCTCTTTTAAATAAAGTGTCACCTGTAAATATAATTTTCTCTTTTTTAAAGTAAAAACATATGCTACTTGGAGTATGCCCGGGGGTATGAATTAAATTAAATTTAAAAGCTCTAATTTTATTTTCCGCTTTAATTAAATGTTTAATTAAAGTCGGTTTTAAAACTGCCGGACGAAAGCCTAAAAAATACTCTGCAGTTTGTTCTAACCGATCAATTAAAAACAAGTCTTTACTATGAATATGTAAGGGAATTCCCAGTGATTTCTGGATTTCACCGGCAGCCATGACATGATCAAAATGGCCGTGAGTGGCCAACATGCCGACAAGCTTGAGCTTTCTCCTTTGAAGCTCTTCCAGGATAAACGAGGCCTCATCTGCCGGATCAATCATTAAACACTGATCAGCCTCGATTAGAAAATAACAGTTTGCTTGAAGTTGTCCCAGTGTAAAAGAGTAAACCTTCATAGATGTTACGACTTTTACGCCGATCGCATTCAAAGTCGTAATTTCACTTTTTCCGCTTTAACAACCAAACTAAAATCGGAGTTGCTACAAATGGGGAAGAATACGTTCCAGTAATAGTTCCTGTCAAAAGTGCAATAATAAAAAATCTTATCGTTGATCCGCCTAATAAGATTAGAGCCAGCAGCATAAAAATAATCGTCATTGAATTATTAAGTGAACGGATGAGAGTCTCAGTCAAGGCTTTATTAGCGTAATTTTCAATTTCGGATTTATCTGCCGTACCATACTCTCTTATTTTGTCAAAGATCACAATTGTATCATGCACGGAAAAGGACATTGTAGTCAGAAGAGCCGTAACAAATAACAGATCAACTTCAGCTCCAAAAAAATGCGATAAAAGAGAATAGGTTCCCACAACCACTAAAATATCGTGAATCAAAGCTAATATCGCTGAAGCGGCAAAGTAAAAACTTTTGAAGGCAAAGCTCATATACAGCAAAATTCCAACCATTGCGATTAAAGAAGCAATTAAGGTTTTTCTGATTGTTTCTTTTCCGATCACCGGTCCCACGGTCTCAAAACGAAGCAAGGTGGTTTTGGCTTTTAATTTTGAATCTAAATCTTTTCTAATCTCAAGTTCTTTTTTCTCGTCAAATGTTTTAGATCTTATTATTAATTTATTTTTATTAACCTGAACCGTTAAAACCTCAACTTTATTTTCTTTTAAAATATTTCCTGCTTGCTTTTGATCAATATTTTTATTTATTTCATACTCAAGATTTGTTCCACCCGCAAAATCAATAGAATAGCGGAAGCCCCACACAACCATTGACGAGATTCCGGCGCCGATTACTACAGTAGAAACCAGAAGATATAACCAACGGTATTTTAAAAAGTTAATCATTTTTATAGAAAAAATTAATTAATCTCTTCGTTATTACTACTCCCGTAAATAAACTTGTGGCGACTCCGATGGCGAGAGTAAGAGCAAAACCCCGAACCAGTCCAAACTGCGGTAAGAACTCCCAGTTAAGAGGATTAAATAAAATAAAAGAAACTATCAAAGTCGTAATATTTGCGTCTTTTATCGCGTCAATCGCCCGACCAAATCCCAACCTGATAGCTATATCAAGATCGTTACCGCGTCTTAGTTCCTCTTTAATTCGTTCAAAAATCAAAATGTTTGAATCAACCGCCATCCCTATCGACAAAATAAAACCGGCGACGCCCGGCAATGTCAAAACTATCGGAATAGTTCTAAAAATTGCCAAAGATATTAAAGCATAGATGACAAGTGCCATTGCAGCGATAAATCCCAGCTTTCCGTAATAGGCAATCATAAAAATTAAAACCAACGTCAGTCCGATTGCACCGGCAAAAACGCTTTTAGTCACCTCGATTTTACCTAGAGTTGGGCCTACATTTCTCTGCTCGACTAATTTAATAGGTAGGGGAAGCGCTCCGGAATTAATGGCTATGGCTAATTTCTTCGCTTCATCGATTGTAAAATTTCCCGTGATAACAGCGTCTCCTTGGGTGATTGCCTGCTGCACTGTTGGCGCCGAAATCAAAAGTTCGTCAATAAAAATTCCCACCGGTTTTCCTACATTCCGTTGTGTGACTTCGCCGAAAATTTTTGCCCCATCTTCGGAAAATGTCAAACCTACCTGCGGTTTTCCATCTTGGGAATCAAAAACGACGGTGGCTTTCTTAACATGTTTGCCTGTTAATCCAGTCTCTTTTGTCAATCTTAAAAAAATAGGTGTAGATGTAGCCTCTTTTTCCAATGATGGTGTTTCTTCTTTAAATGACAATTGAGCAGTTTGTCCTATCAGTTTTATTGCATCTGTCACATTGGTAATTCCGGGTAGATCCACTGATACTCTATAATTACCTTCTGATTTCAACATCTGCACAACTGGCTCAGACACGCCAAATAGATTAACCCTTCTTTCAATAATGTCTCTTACAGAACTTAAAGCGTCCTGTAGATCCTCAGACTTAACTTTAGTCGTATCCGCTTCAAAGACCAAATGACTGCCTCCTTTTAAATCAAGTCCTAGCTGTGTTTTGAAACTTTTTTTAACTCTGGTTCCAAATATTTGAACATCGATCGAAAGAGGATTAATTTTAAAATTTATGTCTTTTTTACCCAGTCTAAATTTAATCTGTAGATTTTCAGGAAAGTCTATCCAAATAATTAATGCGGTGACCAGAATTAAAAATATTATTTTCAAAAGCTTCATATTGAGAAGTTTATTTTACCACGTTTTTCGCTTGGCTAACCACTTCGCTTAGACTCAGGATGATCCTGATGGTCGCAATCGCAATCATTTAAGTAGGTCGTCTTCTGTCCCAACCAGCATTACTTTTGGTTGTTTTAAAAATCTCCAGATAAACGGATCGTTATTCTTTTTGCGGAAAGCAAACTCCTCCTCAGCCATTACGGTGTAGTTTACTTCACGGCCAAACTGCTTTTCCGCCTCCGAGACTATAGCCGCTACTTCCGGGACCACAATAATACCCACAATCAAAAGATAAATCTCGTCTTCTTTAATTGGAGTCTGTTTCACGAATTTAGTTGAGATAACTATAAATTTGACCTTACCGATTTTAGATAAATTTTTATAGATCAATTCAGCCAAAAAAGCCGACTTCGCAAAAATTCTCAAAAATTCATCATATAGGAGATAATTTTTATTGAGCGTATAGAAAATTTTATTAAGCCTTTTTTCTTTATGCAGCAGTTTTGCCTGAGATAATATATCAAGCTCTCTTTTGACAGCGTTAACCTCTTCGCCGATGTCCCTTACTATTTTTCTTAAATAAAAACTGCTGTTCGGGTTTTGAAAAAAAAGCTGCAGTATCTTTCTTCTGGCCTTGGATGGAATTATGTGATCTAACATTTATGTTTTTGTCATGCTGAACTTGTTTCAGCATCTGATTTTAACGGGATCCCGAAACAAGTTCGGGATGACTTACTTATCAGTAAGTCACTTCGTTTCCTATTGGTAAAATCTCCACCCATATATTACCACGGACAAATGATATTTCCCTGCCATTCGCGTCAAAAAACTTCAGCCTTGACTCTTCGGTTTTTTTGTTCCACGTAACTTTGACCGCATTTCCGTCTTGAAATATCAATCCATTTCCTGAACCGGTCAATTTATACAAGATATGACCGCCTTCGTAGCCGTCGTTAGCCGGGGATTCTTTGGCAAAAACAATGACTACGTTTTTTGCCTCCAGCTGCTTGCCGGAGTTTTTATCCAGATGTGGCGACCCACCGTTATTTCTCTTAAAAGTATTTGTTGCTTTTTCGTAAGTCCAACTAACCGCATAATCCGTGGCAAAAGAATCCCAAAAAGAAAAACTTATTTTGCTTAAATTACCTCTTTCGGAAGATCCGGCGTCATCCTTAAATATCCATTTTTCAAAATTAACATCCCATGACTTTCCTTTTTTATCGACATTTGTCAGGTTTCTTTTTGTTTTTGCATACTCCCATAGCTTAGAAGTAGAAGTGTAAACCGTATGTTCTGTTATTCTGCCGGGAAGTCGTTCATAGTCCCGCCAATAATACGGGAAGGGAACTCCAAATTGGTTTAGATCGTTATAAAGTCCCCACCCCAAATCGTCAATCTCGCCAAGAGCGTCTGCCGGACCGTCGGTGTTTGCCCCGCCAACATGTGCATACAGCGGATAGTCGCCATATTCCTGTAATAGTTTAATAAAATAAATTCGGGCTGAGCGTACCGGGCCGGCATAAGAGGCATCCTGGCAATAAAAAATTGCCAAAAACCGGGTAATGCCTCCTTCAGCTACGGTTTCGTAAATAATATCCGCGGCGGACAAACCAGACTGCGGTCGTGCCGCTGTGCTATTTTCTATCATTATTCCCAATGGTCTCCTTTTTATCCACTTTTGGCTGATCGATTTACCAAAAAGTTCTCCGTTTATCGGGCATTCTTCGGTTTTTGCTTCACTGGTTACGGACCCGTTTGTTTTATTCCCGTTACTGCTTGTTTCCGGCGGTTTATACTTTGTTTGCGTTAATAAGGATGTACCGTTTTTGGCAAAGACGGAATATGAAATGTATGCAGAAAAAATAAAAACCAGAACAAAAATAAAGATTGAAATTTTTTTATTAATCATAAATTGAACCTTGGCTAAAACTTAAGATAAACGCGTCGGTTAAATTCGCACTCCCTTAATAATAACTGCTTTTTTTAACTGCTTCTTGTTCTTCGTCAGACAACTCATACTTTTCGCCCTTTCCCTCCTTCACTTTCTTTATAAAGGTACGCATACCTTCTCGTGTATAAATAAAATTAATCACCAAACCGTTGTTGTGATTATTTAGCAAAGCGATGACAAAACTTTGTTCTCCGCCTGCCCTGTCAAAAGGATTGAATCTTACAATTCCGATTTTTTGCAGCGGCATTTGCGACCTTTCAATTACCTCATTCAGCGCTTTTGTATTTTTTTCGATAGCAAAAGAGTGTTTCTTGTCATTTGCTAAAAGATACTCTAATATCTCATCAATTGACTGTTTTTTACTTCGGGATATTAGATTATAATAGTGATTACGAATCTTGTAAAGAACTCTGGTTACAAATATTAACCAAATAAAAAAAAGGCCGAAAACAACATAAATAACCATTGGTTTACATTCTAACGGCTTTACAAATGACTGTCAATATGTTAAAAATCCAATATGAGTAGGAAAACTAAAGAAGAAAAAAAATTGGCAGAATACCGAAGAAGACTAAAACATCTCCAACAAGCCGTTCAAACTGAAAATTTAAATCAGCCAAAAAAATCAAACCTTATTGAGGAATCCAGGCCTAAAGAAAAAAAATCAGATCAAGTCGTTGATCCATCCCACAAATTTTTTAATCAGGATCTTAAAAAAAGTTTGCTATTTATTTTTCTGATAATTACGCTTGAATTTATTATTTATTTTGTTAGGATTAAAATCTATTGAAGCTAAATTTATAAATGTTAGTCCTTTAAGTATATTTAATTAAACTTTAAAAAATAAATATTTATTTGTTGCAAGCGTTCATTTAAATGTTAATAGCTTGCGACTCAACTTAGGGAAAATCGTTGGGAAAAAACCGATAGGTTTTGTCCCATATCGAAAAGGAGGTGATAAATTATGGCAACCATGTATTGTGTAAAAGAAAGAAAAAAAGTAAATGTCGATAATCCTCAAAAAGTCACCATGAAAAATGGTAAACCGGCTTTAAAGGCTAAATGCCCTGATTGTGGCACAACAATGTTTAAGATCGGATCTGCTTAAGAAGTGGAAAACTGGCTAGTTTTTTGTATATAGGTTTTTGTTCCTCAAGAATACTTTGAAACAAATGTATTTTTGTTACAGATAAATCTATATCAATAGATAATTTTTGTAATTTTTTCTTTAGGTGAAAATATTGTTGTTTTGAAGGAACCCTATATCTGGCAATAGTAAGATGAGGGACAAATTTTTTTTGGTCTTCAATCTGAAGATTGTTTTTTATTTTGGATACTAGTTCTTCCAATGTTTTTTCTCTCTTAAAATTAATGTGCAAAACAATTTTACTGTTTAGGAAAAGGTCAGCCCCGAATGAATATAACCTGAAGACATTTACGTCGTAGCTCGCTTCCTCTACCTTTTGCTTAATCTTGTCTAGTTCTGGCCCTCGTCTGATTTCACCAAAAAAAATTAGAGTTATGTGAAAATTCTCCTTCGCCACCCAGTTAAAAACTGCATATTCTTTTTTTAAGGTTGAAATCTGAGCGTCTAACTGACGCTTTACCCTAAGAGGCAGTTCAATAGCTAAAAAAACCCTCATTACGGCTCCGGGTTTAAAATTTTTAAAATATTATTTGAGGAAAATAAATCTAACAGATTAGTAACGGTTAATACTTTTGCGCCGATCATTTTTGCCTGCCTCATTTTATTCTTAACTTGTTCATCTCCCTTAGTAACGGCAATCACGGAAGGTTTTATCAATTTAACTAAACCGGAATATTCTTCATCCGAATTTAACAGGGGCAATTTAACTATCAGATCTACAGCGTTTAATGAGGCCAATATTTCTGCTCTTTGATTTTGATTATGAATTGAGGCCCTGCTTTTATTTTTTTTAATAAAATCATCCGATTCCAGGGCTACTATCAAAAAATCCCCTGCTTTTTTAGCATTTTTAAGAAAAGTCAGATGTCCGTAATGCAGTAAGTCAAAACACCCACCCACCAATACTATTTTTTTTCCTGAAATTTTTGGAATTAGTCTGCTCAGCTCTTTTAATGAAACAATCTTTTTCATCGTTACATTATACAATATAGATAGTATGACCTTAATAACTGAAATTTTGGAAGAAAAACCCTCGGTTTTGATTGTTTCGGAAAAAAGCCACCAGTTTATTCACCTTTTAAAACAGCATCTTAAAAAATATAAAGCTGAGGTGTTTTATTCGTCTGTCATACCTAAAAACCTCGCTAAATTTGAATATATTTTTTTACTCAATGAAGAAAAGTTACCTAAAAAAAATTTAATCACGAATCGTAATAAGGTTACCTTCATCTACTTAAATAATGCGCCTCTTGCGCAATCTGCTTTAAAACATTATCAAAATGCGCCGGCAAAAATTGCCAGTCTTACGGGAGACAAAATAACAGAAAATCACATTGACAAAATCCTCTGGTTCGCCTTCTCGCAGGCTAAAGAATCTTTTCTTCAATTAAGCGCAAACAAAGATGTACCTCTAATAAAATCTCCTTGGTTGCTGCCAAAATTCCGGATGCCGACAAGAAAAAAATTGTTTATATCTTTTTTATTCCTACTTTTATTCTTACATATTGCTTTTATCCCCCCGCTTCTAGCTTCTTCCTATCTTTTTTATCAGTCGGGAATTTCCCTCAAACAAGGAGAATTTTCCCGCTCGGAAAAATTCTTTGACTCGGGAAAAATATTATTAGTTCTAGCCAAAAAAACATACATACTGCCCCGCGCTACATTTTTAATTTTTTCCTTCACTTTTCCCGATTTTCTCGTTAATAACAGCGAAAGAGCGGCCGACACTATTGAGAAATCACTGAAACTTCAGGAAAATGCAAAAGAAGCTTTAAAATTAATCTTAAAAAAAGACAAAACAGAGGATGAAAAACACCAACTGTTATTACGCCTGAACACAATTAAAAAAAACGCCAATTCAATCGAAGAAAATATAACTAATTTAAACCAGGAAATCCCAAATTATTTTCCATCCTCAAAAAATATTAAAAAAGACCTGGATCAATATCTTGATCTTATCTCTCGTTTTAGACGAATAATTACCCATATCGATAATATTCTGGCTAAAAATTCCGAGAAAACATATCTCCTAATCTTTGCTAACAATATGGAACTTCGCCCGGGGGGAGGTTTTATCGGATCATTTGGATTACTGCGGGTAAAAGACTATACGATTGGAGAAATTGAAATTTATGACGTTTATGATGCCGATGGTCAGCTTGTGGCCCATGTCGAACCGCCGATGGCAATCAGAAAATATCTCAACCAGCCAAACTGGTTCTTGCGGGACTCTGCCTTTTCACCTGATTTTTTGGAAAACTATGCACAGGCAAAATTTTTTTTGGAAAAAGAAATGGGTTTTAATAAATTTTCTGGAAGCATACTACTTACTACTACAGCAGTCCAAAACTTAATCGGCGCGTTTCCGGAATTATACTTGCCGGACTTTAATGAGAAAATTAATCAAAAAAATTTTTACCTAAAGACGCAGTACTATTCTGAAAAAAATTTTTTCCCCGGTTCAATTCAGAAAAAAAACTTCTTAGCTTCTCTTACTAAGTCAATTTTGCTCGAATTGGAAAATGCTTCTCCTTTTGAACTGACAAAGGGTTTAAAAAAATCATTGGACGAAAAACAATTGGTTATCTATTTTGATGATGCTAAAATTCAAAAATTATTGGACTCATTTTACTGGTCGGGCCGAACTATAGAGCCCTCTTGCACCACTCAAGAAGATAAATGTATAAACGATTTCATTTTCCCTTTCGATTCAAATCTGGGACTGAATAAGGTTAACTTCTTTTTAACACGGCATTTGGATCTTAAAATCATCTTTGACGAAAAGGGTAAAATACTAAATACTTTTTCAATTCAGTTCAACAACGACTCCGCTGACGTATTCCCCGGTGGAGCTTACAGAAATTATTTTCAGTTGTTGCTTCCGCGCGAAGCCAGGGTAAAGAGCATCACTAAAGATGGCGTGCTGGTAGAAGACTACAACCAGGAAATTAATCAATACAGGAAAATTGGACTTCTTGTCGAAGTCAAACCCAAAACAATTGTTGAGTTAAAGATAAATTATGAGTTAGACTCAATTCTTAAAAAGGGACGCAACGTTTACCAGTTGATTGTGCAAAAACAGATTGGCGCTTCCAATAGTGATTTCAGTCTGGAGCTTGTTATCGGAAAAAAACTCCACCTCCTTAATCAAAACTTTCCTGCGCTTGTCAATGATGGCCGAATCATTTATAATACATCCTTAACGGCTGATAAAATTTTTTTTGTTGAGCTGGTTAAAGAATAACTAAATTTTAAAATGGCAAAATCTAAAAAATCACCTTCAACTGACAATAAACTTACTTTGAATATATTACCTCGCACAATTTTTGGCAAGAAATTAAAGAAATTTAGAAAAGACGGTTATATCCCGGCTAATATCTTCGGTCAGGAATTCAAATCACAGTCTGTCTCAGTCACCTATAAGGATTTTGTAAAAGTATATAAAGCCGCGAAAGAAACGGGTGTGATTTATTTAAAATTAGAAAAAAATGAACTACCGGCCTTGACAAAAAATGTCCAAAGACATCCGGTCAACGATAATATTCTTCATGTAGATTTTAGAAAAATCGACCTCAAACAAAAAATTCAGACCGATGTACCCGTAAAAGTAGTTGGACAATCAGATGCTGTCACCCAAAAAGGCGGTGTGCTATTGACTCAAACCGAATCACTGCTTGTCGAAGCTTTGCCAACCGATATTCCCCATCAAATCGAAGTGGATATCGCGTCGCTTAAGGAGATCGGAAAAGAAATTAAGGTTTCTGACTTGGCAAAATCGGATAAATATGAAATAAAAACTATTCCGGATAAAGTTATCGTGTCTGTCGTTGAACATAAAGAAGAAGAAATTCTTCCCCAGACCGCTCCGACCGTAGCTCCCGAAGTTATCACCGCCAAACCCGAAGAAGCTGCAGCTCAGGAAGAAAAAACCGCAGCAGAACCTGTGGAAAAAAAAGCCGGTGTTAAGCCTCCCGAACAAGCTGCAAAAAAAGCAGAATAGGTTAAAAAGCCCTAATTTCTCCTTTGCAATCAGGCCTTATTTTGATACAATTGAATTTGGTTCGTAAATTTACATTCATCCCATAGCTACAGGCGAGGGATTTATTTTATTTTAATATGACAATTGTCAAGTCGGAATTTGCTTTAGCCCTAAATCAGGTTGCTACGGAAAGAGGAATCTCTGTTGATGATGTTTTGGCGTCTATTGAAGCTGCTGTACTGGCTGCATACAAAAAGGAATATCCCGATAAGTTCGAAGAAACAATTTTAGCTAAGATCAGTCGTGAAACCGGAGAAACCAAGCTTTTTAAAGACGAAAAAGACATCACTCCCCCCGGCTTTGGTCGAATTGCAGCACAAACCGCCAAACAGGTAATTACCCAAAAAATTCGTGAAGCTGAAAAAAAGACTGTCGCTTCACACTACCGATCCCAAATTGGGTCCGTCTTAAAAGGTAGAATTATTCGCTATGACGGGCGCAACGCTTATCTCGATATTGGTAAAACCGAAGGCCTGCTTCCCAAAGAAGAACAGATTAAAAACGACCGTTATCAAGTTAACGACACTCTTGTTGTTTTACTTAAGGAGATTGTTGATGATAAATTTGGCAATACAAGAATAATCATATCAAGAAATGATCCAAAACTAATTGAGGGACTTTTTAAAAGAGAGGTGCCGGAAATTCTTAATGGGACGGTTCAAATTAAAAAAGTCGTAAGAGAACCCGGCGAAAGAGCCAAAATAGCGGTATTTAGCAACCAAGGTGGCGTTGACCCGGTTGGCGCCTGCGTAGGTCAAAAAGGAATCAGGGTGCAGACGGTAACAGACGAACTGGGCGGTCAAGAAAAAATCGATGTAATTCAATGGAATAAAGATGAAAGGCTTTTTCTTGTTGCCGCTTTATCACCTGCCAAAATCACCGAAGTTCAACTGGATGTAGCTGCAAAAAAGGCTAAGGTTTTCGTCGACGAAGAACAGGCTCCGCTGGCAATAGGTTCAAGAGGAGTAAATGTCAATCTTGCGTCAAGGTTAACCGAATATAACATAGATATTGTCCAAAACTTAAAAAAAACTTCTGAAAAACAGGAAGATCAGCCAACCGCTGAAGTTGAGGAAGTAAAAAAGGAAAAAGAACAAAAGACAGTAAACTAATAATTGCTTCAGAATATTGCTATGTCAACAACTATTTCTCGTCCACCCATTGTTGCTGTTCTCGGCCACGTTGACCACGGAAAAACTACCTTACTTGATTTTATCCGTAAAACCAGTCTAACTGCAAAAGAATACGGAGGGATAACACAAAAAATCGGTGCCTATGAGATAACCACGAATTTTAAGGATTACAATACGAATAAAATAACCTTTATCGATACACCGGGTCATGAAGCTTTTTCTTTGTTGCGGGCAAGAGGAGCGAATGTATCAGATATCGCTATTCTGATAATCGACGCCAAAGACTCTGTTATGCCTCAGACCGTTGAGTCAATTTCCCACATCAAATCCGCCAAAACTCCGCTAATTGTAGTTATAAACAAAATAGATCTGCCCGAAGCCAATCCCGAAAAAGTAAAAAATGATTTATTAAAATACGAAATAATTGTGGAAGGGAAGGGAGGAGGCATACCGGTAGTTCTTGTCTCCGCTAAAACCGGAAAGGGAGTTCGAGAGCTTCTTGAAGCAATCTTGCTTGTTGCGACCGATCTCAATCTACAGTACTCTGTCGAGTCATCCCCCAGAGCTTATATTATCGAAGCTAAAAAAGATAAGCGTGGTACTACTGTAAGCGCTATAATTAAAGACGGAAGGCTTAAAATCGGTGATTTCATTCGGGCCGAAGATAAAAAAGCCAAAATTAGAGCAATGTTTAACGACCATGGCACTGCGATTTCGGAGGTAACACCGTCGATGCCGTTTGAGTTTTTAGGCTTTTCTGACTTACCGGAAGTCGGCTCAGTTATCACACCTGAGTCTGAATTTGCGAAACAAGCTAAAAAATCGAATAAAAATGACGACCAAAAAAACATTATTCCTCAAAAAATCGACCTGGACGCCCTTCTTAACCCTAAAAAAAAAGATAAAAAACTTTCCTTAATTATAAGAGCGGATTCGCAAGGATCTCTAGACGCAATTAGTCAATCGTTAGAATCTGATATCAATATAGAAGTTGTATTAAAAGCAGTCGGAGATATAAATAAATCAGATATATTCCTGGCAAAAAGTACCGGATCCATCATTATAGGATTTTCTACAACCGTGTCAGACGAAGCAAATCAACTGGCTAAACAGGAAAAAGTCATTATTAAAACTTACAATATCATCTATGACCTGCTTGACGAACTGGGAGAAGTAGCTGATCTTATAAAAGAGAAGCAGCAGAAAGAAAAAAATCTAAAAGGTTCGGCAAAAATATTGGCCAGTTTTATCATCAAAGGGGAAAAAATCTACGGAGTCAAAATTATCAAGGGTAAAATTAATCTTGGTGACGAACTGGAAATACATCGAGCTGAACAACTACTTGGAAAAACTAAACTTGTTTCCCTCAAGGTTAGGGCTAAATCCTTATCCGAGGTTAAAAAAGAACAGGAAGCCGGTATGATATTCAGCCATCCACTTGACATTCATATAGGTGATGTGGTAAAATCTATCCTCTAGTATTATGAATAATAACATTGCACAAACACTCACACACCTCAATGACGTAATACAAAAAGGTAATAGCGGTGTCATTACTCTGCCGTCAAATCCGTCCGTAGACGCTGTTGCCGCCTCAACTGCTTTATATCTGGGTTTACATAAAATGGGTAAAAGTGTATCTTTGGCAAGTGCAAGTAAACCTACCTATAGTCTCACAGCTACAGATAAAATTCAAGCTCAGCTTACAACCAGCGGAGACGATTTGGTGATTTCTTTTCCTTACAGTGAAGGCGCAGTTGACAAGGTTGACTATAATATTCAAGGCAATAACTTCAATCTAATCATAACTCCCAGACAGGGATTCCCAAAATTAGACACAAAACAGGTAAAGTATAGTTACGCCGGTGGAGTACTTAATTTCGTCATTACCATAGACGCACCGACTTTAAATAGCCTTGGCGAATTATATACTTCAAATGAAAAACAATTTCAGGGAAAAGATATTATCAACATCGATCGGCATCTAACCAATAGCTTTTTTGGGTCAGTAAATTACGTCAATAAAACCAGTTCCTCAATATCTGAAATGGTATTAAAACTTCTACAAAGTCTTGGCGTCGAGATAGATCGTGACATGGCTACTAATCTTTATGCCGGAATTGCAGCCTCGACCAATAACTTCTCCTCATATTCTGTTACCGCCGACACATTTGAAGCGGTAGCTACCCTGCTTCGTCTTGGTGCGGTTAAAAAAACAATCGGAAGACCGCCGCAACCAAGAGGATTTCAACCGCAACCTCAGATGAATCCGTCTTTTAATTCACCCCAACCCTCACAGTTTCCCCAACCTAGATTTAATAACCAGCCCGATATGGTAACACCTATCGAACAGGTTGAAAAAGAACCTAAAGGCGCCGATGCTCAAACTCCCCAGGACTGGCTAAAACCAAAAATCTTCAAAGGCGGCGGGGGATTGGTTTAATTAATCTTCTCTGAGTTGTTTTGTGTTAGCAGAACTTTCATTTAGTTTAATTTTGTCAACAGATTTTAGCAATTGATTTGTCCTTGTGGAATCAACTTCATTGTATTTTTTTGAAAGCGATTCAATTCTGTCTCCAATTATCTTAAATTCTTCATTATATTTTTGAAACTCAATTTCAAACGATTTAATATACCCGATAATTTTCTGAATGTTTTTTTGATATTTAAAATTATCGTATGCTTGTCTGACCAATCTCAAAATAGCAATAAAACTGAAGGGCCCCGCCATGACAACTTTTTGTTTCATTGCCTCAATCCAGACATCATTCATTCTTTCATATACAAAAGAAAAGATCATTTCATTGGGTATGAACATAATTACAAAATCCACAGTGTGCTCCTCCGGATTAATATAATCCCGCGTTGTGACTTGTTTAATTTTAGCTTTTATATCAGATTCAAAGACCTTTAATAGTTCTTTTTTGCTGTTATTGTCATTTGTTTCTACCATTTGTTGAAGTTTCTGATAGGGAAATTTTGCATCTATGTTAATTTTGATTTTATTGGGTAGAAATATCGTAAAATCAGGCCTGGTTCCGGAATCTTTCAGCTGTTTATTAACTTCATAATCGGTTCCCTTGACAAATCCGTTCATTTTGAGAAGATTTTCTGCAACCTGCTCTCCAAATTGACCCCTTAACTGATTGTTTGACAAAACCCGTTTCAAGTTTTCTGTAGTGACTGATAATTGCTCAGTTACTTTAGCCTGGTTTTCAACTGCCTCTTTTAATTGACTAAAGGATCCAAGTCTCTCTTTATCAGATGTTTCTAACTTTTGATCTGTCTTTTCAATTAATTCTTTAATATCTTTAAATATTCTTTCAAAGGCCGATTTTTTATTTTCTAAATCGGTCTTAATATCCTGTCTTTCCCCACCTAATTTTTCTTTAGCCATCATTACTAATTGTTCGGTGACTTTTGGAAGAATAAAAGTAATCACGATATATGCAACAATTACTCCAACGACTATTCCGACTACGATTGTGGTTAACATTGTTACCTTATTTTACCTTAATTGTTAAAATTTAGTAGAATTTAAATCACTAAATCAACAAAAAGATATGAAAATTAAGTACAAGCACGAAATTAAAAGTAATGAAAAATTAAGTGAAAATAAATTAGTCGAAATACTCTTAAAAAATCGGCAGATAAAAAAGCCGAAAGAATTTATCACTCCAACCCACCCATTAAAAATTAAACTCACGGATTTTGGATATAAAAGAGAGTTAAAAAAAACTCTAAAACAGCTTGAAAAAATCAAAAAAAACAATGAAATGATAGTCGTCTACACGGATTATGACGCCGACGGAATTACCGGTGGAGCAATTCTTTGGGAGACATTATATTTTTTGGGATTTAAAACCATGCCTTATGTCCCCCACCGTAAAAAAGAAGGCTACGGCTTTTCAATTAAAGGAATAGATAATGTCAAAAAACAATTCAATCCCAGCCTGATTATCAGTGTTGATCATGGAATTACAGCCAAAGAAAAAATCACTTATGCTAAAAGAGTAGGAGTACCAATTATAGTCACAGACCACCATCTTAAACCTGAGAAATTGCCGGACGACGCTCTGGCTATTTTTCACATACCTGAGCTCTCCGGTTCCGGTGTCGCCTATTTCTTTGCGAAGGCAATTTTCGAACATTTTAAAAGACAATCAACAATTAACAATCAACAATTAACAATAAACTTTCAAACCGACTATCTCGCTCTAGCCTCCATCGGCTCTATTGCTGATCTTGTTCCTCTGACCGGACCCACCCGGAGCGTTGTAAAATATGGACTCGAAGCTTTTACTTCAATTAAAAGAGCCGGTATCAAACATCTCATCGATCAAGCCGGAATTACAGGTAAAAAAATAACTCCTTATGAAGTCGGTTTTATCATTGCACCGCGGATCAATGCTGTTGGCAGGCTCGAACACGCTATTGACGCGCTAAGACTACTCTGCACTACAAATAATGATCAAGCTTTTAATCTTGCCAGTCGTGTTGGGGAAACAAATCGCGAAAGGCAGGATATGGTAATAAAGGCAGTTGAAGAAGCGAAAACTACTATTGAAAAAGAATACGATTACTCTTCGAGCGAGGAAGGACGTGACGAGTCGAGAAGTTCTCGACAGGCTCGAACTCTAAAAAAATTACCAAAATTAATAATATTAAAAAATAAGAATTGGCATGAAGGAATAATCGGATTAATTGCTTCTAAGATTGCAGAGGAATATTTTAGGCCCGTAATTATCATAACCGAAAGCGACGGATTTCTGAAGGGTTCCGCACGGTCAATCCCTTCTTTTCACATAACAAATTTTCTGCGAGATTTAAAAAAGTATTTAGTTGACGTCGGAGGCCACAAAGGCGCCGCCGGCTTTACCATGGAAAAAAGTAAATTTACGACTTTTAGTGCGACCGCATTCAAAGTCGCTAACAAATTAATTAAGAATAAAGATTTAGAACGTGTTATTGAGGCCGACATAAAAATTCCTGTTTCAAAATTAAATATTTCAATTGCAAAAACATTGGAGCAGCTTCAGCCTTTTGGAATCGGTAATCCCAAACCTACCTTTTACAGCGAAGTTGAAATCTTAGATGTAAAATCTTTTGGTAAGTCAAGCGACCACTTAAAAATACTAGTCAAAGAGACCTCTCAACAATCAACAATCAACAATTATCAATTACCAATTGAATTAATCTCGTTTGGAACTGCAAAAAAATACTCCTCTCTCATTAAAGGTCAAAAAATCATCGTCGTCTACTCGATCGAAATCGACCGCTGGAACGGATATGAAAAATTAAGAGGGAAAATTGTTTCTATTTTATAAACTGTTTTTTCTGGTTGAATTTTATTTAGATTAAACTTATACTGAGCGTATATGAAAGCTGATTTTTATATTAGACTCCAAAAAAAATTTGGCGGGAAATGGGTTGCTACCGATAAAACCGGTTCGAAAGTCTTTGCGTATGGAAAAAATTTTGACGAAATGTATGATATGTTTGAGAAAAAAAAAGTAGATCCTAAAAAAGCAGTAATAGGCTTTATTGAAAAATATGGTCAAACCTACATTCACTTTTCCTTATCAATTTAAATTCATCACCGACGGAAAAATATTGAATCCTTTGCTCTATCTTCCTTTAAAAATTGAGTTGGGTTGGAGAAATTCCTGGTTTTTACTTGACAGCGGGGCTGATACTACTATGCTGCCACTTTCCATGGCTAAAAGACTAGGGCTATCTTATGACTCAAATAAAAAAGGTAAACTGTTGGGAATAGGTGACAAATCACTCGATGGATATTCAGGCAGTATTATTATCAAAATTGGTCAAAAAGAATTAAAAGTTCGCTGCGATTTTATTGATGCCGAAGACTCAACGTTGCTTTTAGGAAGATTAGACGTATTTGATAAGTTTAACATCCACTTTGACACAACAAATAAAAAAATTATCTTTCATTCTGTTTGACTTTTCAACAAAATCGACTGCTGGAATGGATATGAATAATTAAGAGGAAAAATATTATCGCTCACATCCCCACGGTCCTGGAGACCAACCTTCTTCAGATAAAACACGATTGGCAATCGGACATTCAGCCTGAGCAATCAAACCCATAATTCGTAAAGACTGTTCTGGATGAATTGGTGATACTTCTTTTAAAACAGTAGGGTGACAATCCTCTTTATTAAAACATTCTATATCGCAAAACCTTTTTTTTAATCTCGGTGTTACATAAATATTTACTGTATCTGTCATATTTATTGAAAATACTATTCTTCAGCGGTAACTTATATTTCTTAACTTGCAAAAAAACAATTTTTTCACTTCCTCAAATCTGTTTATAAAGTCAGATATGACTGATGGTAAAGAAAATTTTTTGATTAACAAAATTTTTAATCCTAATGAAATTCACATTCCAGAGTTAATTATTGTTGTAAACTAGCAATTATCCTGACTAAATCTCTAACTAATTTACTTCCATAATTTGCTTGATTCAATAATAAATTAATATCAGCACTTGTTATTAGATTATCGTTCGGTTGAGATACTTCAGGCTTTACAATACTTTTAAGTCCGTGCAACGCTACCGATCTCAAATTTAATAGTCTTTGAGCTTTTCCGTAATCTTCTCCCCTTCCTGGTTGAGAATCTTTTAAATTCATAAAAAAACCCGCCGGTTTTTGGCGGGGTGGTTTTGAAAAATTTTAATTTATTTTAGCTTTTTTCAAACTGCCCCACCTTAGACTGCCTAATAAAATAGGCAGGAATAAGGTGAAGGACAAAAATTTGTTGAAAAGGCTGCTTATTCATGTAATTAACTTTATATAATAACAAAAAATATAACCTTGTCAAGGGGTTTTTGAAAAAGTATAATTCTACCTATTGTCATTCCGAATTTATTTCGGAATCTGATTTTAGTAAATACAGATGCTGAAACAAGTTCAGCATGACTAGGAAAGATATTGAAAAAGCTGTTTATTGAACAAACTGTCGATAAAATCGGTCAGGAAATCGGACTTTACGGCTGGGTAGACTCGAAACGTGACCATAAAAAAATAGTATTCATTGATCTGCGTGACCGTACCGGTATAGTTCAGGTTGTTGGTGATGAAAAATTTAAAGAATTGAATTCAGAAGACGTTATTTATCTCAAAGGTATAGTCAAAAAAAGACCGGAAAAACTTACCAATCCAAAATTAAAAACCGGTCAGATTGAAATCCAAGCCTTGAATTTAAAAATCATCAGTAAAGCCAAACCGCTCCCGATTCCTGTCAATTCTGACGGTTACGATATAGACGAGGAAATCAGGCTTAAATACCGCTATCTAGATCTGAGACGGCTAAGAATGTATAAAAATCTGCTTCTCAAATCTAAAATCACAACTTTTATCAGAAATTATCTGACAAAAGAAGGGTTTCTTGAGATAGAAACTCCCATACTCACTAAAGCTACTCCGGAGGGAGCGCGCGACTTTTTAGTTCCGTCCCGGCTGCAAAAAGGAAAATTCTATGCCTTGCCCCAATCTCCTCAACAATATAAGCAACTCCTGATGGTTGCCGGAATAGAAAAATATTTTCAAATTGCCAGGTGTTTCCGCGACGAAGACCCCAGAAAAGACCGCGCTTACGGAGAATTCACCCAGCTCGATCTTGAGATGTCATTCGTCACTCAAAATGATATTCTGGAACTTACTGAAGATTTATTTACTCAATTAGTAAAGTTTGTTTTTCCCGAAAAAAAAATACAGCAAACCCCCTGGCCTAGAATATCCCATTCTGATGCACAAATAAAATATAGATCAGACAAACCCGATCTGAGAAAAAATAAACAGGATAAAGACGAACTGGCTTTTGCCTGGATAGTCGATTTTCCATTGTTTGCGGAACAGACCGAAAAGGAATATTTTTTCGGTTCGGGCAAAGCTAAATTTGCCCCTTCTCATCACATGTTCACCTCCCCTCATCCCTCCGATATTGATCTGTTAGACAAAAATCCCTTAAAGGTCCGCGGCCTTCAACATGATTTGGTTCTCAACGGCTTTGAGGTTGGCGGAGGCAGCATTAGAATTCATGATCCCGGTATTCAAAAAAAAGTTTTTGATTTAATCGGATTTACCGAAGAGCAAAAAAAGCAGTTTTCCCACATGCTGGAAGCCTTTTCCTATGGTGTTCCTCCCCACGGCGGTATTGCTCCGGGGATTGATCGCTTCCTGTTTACTGCACTGGGAGAACCGTCAATTAGGGAAGTTATGGCATTCCCAACCTCATCCGGCGGAAAAACAGCTGTTATGGATGCGCCTTCTGAAGTAACAAATGATCAACTGAGAGAATTGGGAATAAGATTAATTGGAGAAAAATCCAAATTTCAAAGCTCAAATGTCAAATCAAGTCCAAAATCCAAATAGTACAAAAAAATATGATCTTAAAGAACGAACTGCTAAATTTGGTGAAGATATAATAAAGTTTGCGATGACTTTACCTCGACATGCAATTAACAATCCCTTAATAAATCAACTCGTAAGAGCTACAACAAGCATTGGAGCAAACTATATGGAGGCTGATGGCGCTGAATCAAAAAAAGATTTTTATCATAAAATTGCAACTTGTAAGAAAGAATCAAAAGAATCAATGCATTGGATCCATATGATTTCTATATCAAATTCTACAACAAAAGAAAAATGTAGAAAGTTTTGGAAGGAAGCTCATGAATTAGCCTTAATATTTTCATCAATTTTAAGAAAATAAATTTGGATTTTGAGCTTTAAGCTTGATTTGAATCTTTTGATTTTGACATTTGAATTTAATTCAAAATATGAAGCTTCGATCTTATTTATTATTTTTCTTTTTTACAGTTCTCTTCCTTTTTTATCCCGGTGAGTCGGAGTATACTAAGATATTTGCTTATAATCGGGAACTTTTCGCCCAAATTAACCAGCCGGTTAAACTGAAAACTGATCCTGTCCCCTACCTTAGATTTCAATATTATCCCCAGATCACTGCAGAGGGGGTATATATAGCGGATCTTCCCTCATTTACTCCGGTCTTTGAAAAAAACGCGCACCAGCGGTTTATTCCGGCTTCAACAGCTAAAATTATCACCGCTCTGGTCGCTGCCGATCTTTATGATCCAGAAGATATCTTGACGGTAAAAAGAATCATCACCGAAGGTCAAACCATGAATTTGGTTATCGGCGAAAGACTAACAGCGGAAAACCTCCTCTATGGAATACTTGTGCATTCCGGTAACGATGCCGCTTTTGCTTTGGCCGATAACTTTGGCCTGGAAAAATTTTTGAACCTAATGAACCTGAAAGCTGAAAGTCTATCGATGATGAGCTCTCACTTTGTCGATCCTGCCGGTTTGGAAGAATTTAATCAGTACTCTACCCCGTTTGATCTTGCGCTTGCCGCCAGAGCTCTTTTGGAAAATAGTGAACTCAAAAAAATGGTCGCGACCAAAGACATCACAATCGCGGACGTTGACTATAAATACTTTCATAAACTTGCCAACGTTAACAAACTATTGGGTGAACTGCAGGGAATCGGAGGATTAAAAACAGGCTTCACTGAAAACGCCAAAGAAAATCTGGTAAGTTTTTATAAAGCTAACGGACACCAATTCATCATCGTCATTTTAAAAAGCGACGATCGGTTTGAAGATACAAAACAAGTTATAGACTGGATAAATTCAAATGTGGACTATTCAGTAAAATAATCATCGGTAACGGCCGCTACATATGCGACAAAATTATTATCTCCTAAGAAGACATAGACAGGTTGCATATATTCTTGATAAGTATCCGGATCATAATACCCTAAAAACATTTTTTTAATTCTGATGTCTTGACTGTTAGACTCATTCTGAATTATGAATCCTTTTCCGGAGTTTAAAGCCTCCCAGGCGACTTCCCCGGTCTTTATGGGATATACCCCAATCTGCGAATCAGACTTCTCGTAAAATTTAATCTGCGCTTTAAGTATTTTAATAGATTCTGCATATACAACCATCATTACGTAATTTTGACTATTAAAATACTTGGGTACAACAACTGGAATCTGTTCCTGATCTGGCCGGTAGAAATCAATCTCCACCATATTCGCGTTTGCATTTGAGGTAAGTATTTTCATCTGTTTTGCTTCCGGATTATACGAGATAAAAACAACGTTTGACTTTCCTTGAGCTAATTCTTCAGGATATCTGCCGACTGTTCTCAAAAATTCAGCAGCCTTATCTTCACTGTCTTTTTTTTGCGGATAGACTGTATTTTGAAATACTTGAGGATCGTTTTCAAATCTATATTCATAGGTAAAGTTAAGATTTGTAATATCAATTTTCAAAGATTGAGTGGCGTCCTGAAAAGTAGCCTCTTTCCCTTCAAGTTTATGCTTTACAATCTCTGTGTCGAAGCCTAAAGTCTTTGCAATTAGATATATTCTTTCACGATATCCAAATCTGGTTGTTGCAGACGGCAAAAAAAACACCTTAGCCGACTCTGAAGCTGTTATTGGTCTACCTTCGATCGTATCGATTTTAAATTTAAGATCGGAGCTGGGTTTGGCATCCGTAATCACCGGTTTTTTTATTTTTCCAAATATTGGGTCGGTGAATAATCCAACCTGCTGCGGTGGAGTAATGGTAAGCAGCAATACCCTGATTAAATAATAAAAAATCAACAATATTAAGAAAAATAACAATACAAACGGTGCAAATTTGCGGCTGTAAAATGAAACCTCGGTAAGAGTCATTATTTCATGATAACAAAGAAATTAATGATTTTGCGAAGTTTGTTTTAGATTAGAGAAAAACATGAATACTATGAAAATCCAAGTTACAAAACCTACTCTGGTGATAACTGAATTCCATAAGGGCATTATATCTCGCAGATACTGATAGGTATCCCAGGCAAAACCAAAAGTAAGATAAATACTCCCAATCGTCATAAATATTCTCCAAAACTTCGGCTTGACTAAAATAACAAAAACAACCAACCAGACAAACCACTGAATTCCAAAGGTCGGGCTAAACGCAAATAGAAAAAACATCGACATCAAAATAGTTTTTAAAATATTTTTATTTGTATAAAAATAAGAAAAAATAACGTAAGCAACTAAAAAAATTCTTCTCATCAATAACTCTACAATCGGGTTTAAATCATAACTACTTAAATATAAAGCTATTTTACTTATCCCCCACGCTCCAAATATTCCTCTGTAATTTTCAACTTTTTCAATAATTTTGATAAAAGGTGTAGGAAAAAACATACTGTGAATAAACGTGAATAAAAGCGGAAAAAATAACAGTAGAACGAATGGAACTTTTTTTTTACTTTTTTTGATAAGCGGTATGACAAATAGGAGCGGCCATGGTTTGGTTAAAATTGCCCAAGATAGAGTAAGAATCGAGGCAAAAATTTTATTTTTAAAATACATAACCAACCCGGTTAAAAAAAAGAACATTGGAATCGAATCCATCTGGCCGTGAATATTTATAACAATTATTGAAATCGGATTTAAAGCATAAATTAAAACAGATTGTAAATTTCTTTTGGAAAGATAATATAGAGGGAATAAAATCAGAACATCAAAAATAGTAAAAACTATTTTTAAAAATAAATAGGGATGGATGTAGTGTTTTAATAAAATTCCCGCAGCACCAAGATAACTTATAAACGGAAAATAGCTTGCTTCGTATTTTGTACTTTTATCCAAAAGGAATTGACCGTCCCTCAAAAAGGTATTTATATCATCGCTCTGACTGGTTGAAAAAAGCAGGGTAATAAATATTCTAAGTCCAATAGCGAAGATAACTATTGTTTTAAAAGAGAGACGAATTTTATTTTCCGAAATTATCCAAATCAAAACAACACTTGTTAAACTGTAAACAAACAATAACATTCAGTAATTATAGCAATCGAAATAATGAGACAAATGACCGGTTTATAAATACCTATAATAATTTGCACTTTTAAAAATTATTAAAAAGTATTAATTTAAAAATAAGCAGTTTTTTTAAAACTGTTTTTATTGGTATGGAACTTGTAAATGAAATCAAATTACGCTTAAAAAAATTTATCGGCAACAAGGTCGATAAATCAATTGCTCAACCGATAAAAATACTTGAAAAAGATGGCGGGTATTACCTGATCTTTAAAAAGATTAAGCCCGTCTCGTTTCTTTCAGCCAGAAGTTTGGACGGAATTGATTTTGATCTTACGGAAAGTTATATAAAGTTGGAAAACTTTTTGGAGCAATACGACACCTATGCCGTCGTTTCGGATGTGGATAAAAGAAAGAAAAAAATCATGTATTTTGGAGATAGACACATCTATTTGGCAAGATCATTAAAAAAAGAGGGATGGACTAGTGACAAGAGACCTTTACTGAATTCTCCCTATCCGACCGAGATTGGGGGAGCATTTCTTTTTCCCAAAGGAATCGTAGTTTTGTTTTTCGAAAAAATAGTCGAGGAGGGTTTGACTTACTACAAGGCATACTTTGCCGAATTTGATAAAAAGAGACCGGATAAAATACTTTGGAAAGCCGAAAAACCTGTTTGGACAAGCCGCGATCATTGGCCAGGAAAAAAAGCAGTCCCTCTGGGATCTGTTTTGATCAAAGACAAAATTGTAATGTATTGGTATGTAGGTAATGAAGTTATTTATGCAATCTATTTAACTGGTTTTTATTTTGACCCTCAAAAAATAAGCAAAAAACCGGTTACACTACGCAAACACAAAGCCAATCCCATAATTAAACCCCGACCTCATAATAGTTGGGAGGCTTTCACAACTCTTAATCCTGCCGCAGCCTACATTAAAAATAAAGTACATATACTATACCGGGCGCAGGGATTTGATTATATTTCTAATGTCGGCTATGCCGTTAGTTCGGACGGGTTAAAAATTGATAATCGTCTAAACTATCCAATTTATCGGCCGACGGCTTATTTTGAAACTAATTTGACCGGAGACGTCAATCCTAATTTAATGTCAGCTGGAGGATATGGAGGCTGCGAAGATCCACGAATTACAGTTATAGACGATAGACTGTATATGGTCTACGTCGCTTTTGACGGTTGGTCTAACTTAAGGCTGGCAATTACCTCTATTGATTTAGACGATTTTCTTAATCAGCGCTGGAATTGGGAAAAACCGGTATTAATCTCGCCTCCCCACGTAATAGATAAAAGCGGCTGTCTTTTGCCGGAAAAAATTGGCGGCCAGTATGTATTCTTTCACAGAATCTTTCCTAATATTCTAATCGACTTTGTTGACGATTTGAACTTCAGAGGTAAAAATAAATGGTTAAAAGGTGAATACCAAATCAAAACGAGACCAGGTAAGTGGGATAGCCGCAAAATCGGAGCTGGAGCTCCACCCTTAAAAACTAAAGACGGTTGGCTATTAATCTACTATGGAGTTGATGATCAGGACGCCAGCAAATATCATATCGGAGCAATGCTTTTAGATATAAACGATCCTACCCGAGTCGTTCGACGTACTAACTCACCAATACTAAGTCCCAGCGAAGAATATGAAAATAATGGATTTAAACCGGGAATAGCTTATCCATGCGGAGCAGTGATCATCAACGATAACTTATATGTATATTATGGCGCTGCAGATTCAACTGTTTGTGTTGCCACCATAAACCTAAATAATTTTTTGGATCAATTAAAGCTCGATAAGTCACCGCATCTGGCTCCAATAAAAATTAAGGAAGTAAATTACTGATGTTACTCCAAAGATATTCCCAAAATCCTATTCTTCTACCAAATTCGAAAAGCAAATGGGAAAATCAGGCTGTTTTTAACGGAACGATAATCAAAAGAGATAATCAGTATGTTCTAGTTTACCGCGCTATTGGCGAAGAGTCGGAAGTAGACACTCGCAAATTGCGGTTATCGGTAATAGGAAGAGCTGACAGTATTGACAGTTATAATTTTAAGAATAGAAAAATATTAATCTACCCCGAATTGGAATGGGAAAAATACGGCTGTGAGGATCCCAGAGTCACAAAAATTGATAACCGTTATTTTATTTTTTACACTGCTCTGGCGAACTATCCGCCCAATTATAGTGGAATCAGAGTAGGCGTCGCCCTATCAGATGATTTAGAAAAAATCGAACAAAAATATCTTGTAACACCTTTTAATGCTAAAGCAATGGCCATCTTTCCGGAAAAAATCAATAATTTATATACTGTAATTTTGACTGTTAACACAGATAATCCGCCAACCTATGTAGCTCTTGCACAATTTGAAAAAATAGAAACTTTATGGGATCTGAATTTTTGGAATGAATGGTATAAAGACCTGGATCGCTATAAAATTTCCTTAAAGCGGGTTGATAGCGACGGAGTTGAAATAGGAGCTCCGGCCATAAAAACAAATTACGGTTGGTTACTGATCTATTCTTATATCAAACATTACTTCAGCAGCAGAATTAAAAGAGAATTCAGGATAGAATCAATTTTGTTGGACCAAAATAACCCGCAAAAAATAGTTGGAAGAATTCATGGTCCTCAACTTATACCTCAACAAGCCTATGAGAGAATTGGTACCGTGCCCGACGTTGTTTTTCCGTCGGGGGCTTTAATCGATGGAAACAGGATAAAAGTTTATTATGGCGCGGCAGATACTTTTTGTGCTTTGGCAGAAGCGGATTTGGCTGAGTTTATGCGATCTTTTGAGATCAATTCTCCGGGAACTGTAAAGTGTAAAAAATTTCCGGATAACCCAATTCTTTCCCCTAAGCCTGAACATAAATGGGAAACTAAAGCCGTATTTAATCCGGCAGCCATCGAAATAAATAGAAAAACGTATATAATTTACAGAACTACTTCTGAAGATAATATCTCCAATTTGGGACTGGCAATAAGCAACAATGGCATAATAATTGACGAAAGAATTGATAATCCGATATATCCACTGCGAACCAACTTCGAAAAACCCAGCTCTGCTAGAATACCGGGCGGCTGTGAAGATCCGAGAGTTACCAGAATCGATAATACTTTGTATATGTTATACACGGCATACGACGGTCTTCTTCCCCGACTGGCAATAACATCCATATCGGTAGAGGATTTTTTAGACAGAAACTGGAATAACTGGAAAATACCGAAGATAATCTCACCTCCGAATATGGCAGATAAAGACGGTATGCTTTTTCCCAAAAAAATAAACAATAAATATGTAATATTTCACCGGATCGAACCTAACATCTGCATTGACTATGTCGATGATCTAAATTTTGACGACTCTTCCTATTTAAAAATTACCAGCATCATAACGCCTCATAATCGGACATGGGATGAAGGAAAAATAGGCATAAGCACACCTCCGTTGGAAACAAAAGAAGGCTGGGTTATCTTTTATCACGGAATAAGTAAAATTGATCAACATTACCGGATTGGTGTCCTACTTCTGGATCTTTATGATGTTACCAAAGTTATCGGGTGGACTCCCTATCCCATACTTGAACCGGAAACCAATTTTGAAAAAAGAGGCGTAATTAACGATGTGGTATTTCCCTGCGGTTATGTATTGAAAGATGACTTAATTTTTCTCTATTATGGTGGCGCCGATAAAGTCGTATGCGGAGCAACGGTTTCTCTCAATGAATTGCTCAAATATCTTCTTAACAGCCGCTCGACTAAGTATCTGGAATACCCTTGAAAAAAAATTACGATTTATCATGGATGGAAGAAATATCTAGCTTGCCAAAAACTTCGGTAAATGGTCTAACAGAAACAGAGGCTTTACTTCGACTGGAAAAATTCGGGAAAAATGAATTAAAAAACAGAGAAATCCATTGGTATGATATTTTTTTCCGCCAATTTTCTTCACCTTTTATTTTTCTATTAATCTTTGCTTCGATTTTAGCAATATTTCTTGGTGAAGCTATAGACGGCATGATGATTCTTATTTTCGTTTTACTAAATGCCCTTCTTGGTTTCTATCAGGAGTTTCATTCCGAACAATCGTTAAAAATTTTGCGACGCTATATCTCTCCTAAATCTCGTGTGGTCCGGGAGGGAATTGAAAAACAGATTGATAGTTCTAACATCGTAACGGGTGATATAGTGCTTCTTAATCCGGGTGATAAAATACCGGCGGATGTCCAATTTATTGGAACTAACGATCTTGTTATTGATGAATCAATTTTAACCGGAGAATCGGCTCCCGTAAAAAAAGCGGGGTTAGATCAAAATCTGGGATTTTCCGGGACTACAGTAGTTTCCGGAAAGGGAACCGGCGTGGTGATCCGAGTCGGTGGTCAAACTTCTTTGGGAAAAATCAGTCATCTGACTATAGAAACTAAACACGTAAGTAGTTTTGAAAAAGGTATTAGCCAATTTAGTTCTTTCATCCTCCGCTTAATAATTGTTACTCTCATTTTTGTTTTTATCGCAAACATTCTGATTAAGGGTCCCCAGACAGATATTGTCAGATTGATAATTTTTTCTATTGCTCTGGCTGTAAGTGTGATTCCTGAAGCCCTACCGGTAGTAACAACATTTTCGCTTTCCCACGGAGCTTTAAAACTCGCAAAAAATAAAGTAATCGTCAAAAGACTTGCTGCAATTGAAGACTTGGGAAGTGTTGAAATCCTTTGTTCCGATAAAACCGGCACCCTGACTGAAAATAAACTCTCGATAAAAGGAATTTATCCAAATAAAGAACAGGTACTTCTTTACGCTGCACTTGCCTCATCGCATCCAAAAGAAAACGGTAATAAAATTGATGCTTTTGATGCGGCTATTTGGGAAAAGTTACCTGATAAAGAAAGCCGAATAATTAAAAACTTTAAAAAAATTAGTGAGGCGCCATTCGACCCAAAAAGGAAAAGAAACAGCGTCCTGGTAAAAGATAAAAATGAATATCTTCTGATTGTCAGAGGAGCGCCGGAAGAAATCATAAAAATATCAGATTTTCTCAAGAGAAAAATTCCCCCGGAGTTGCTTGTTCATCTTAAAAATGCAGGTAATCAAGGTAATCGGGTTTTGGCTGTCGGAATAAAAAAATTAAAAGAACTCAAAGTCGATATCGTAAATGAGGAAAAAAATCTGGAATTTCAAGGATTATTATCTTTTATAGACCCAGTTAAACCGACTGCGTTTGAGGCTATTAAAAAAGCTGAAAAATTGGGCGTCGATATCAGGATCTTAACCGGCGACAGTAGGGAAGTAGCTACGGCAGTTGCCTACAATGTTGGCCTGATCAAAAATAAAAATGAAGTTATAACCGGAGACGAATTTATGTCTCAAACACCGGTAAATCAAGCCGATTCTATTGAAAAATATCAGATTTTTGCACGTGTAACTCCGGAACAAAAATATAAAATTATCCAACTCCTTCAGAAAAAACATGAGGTTGGCTTTTTAGGTGAAGGAATTAATGACGCTCCGGCATTAAAGATAGCCAACGTAGCGATTGTGGTTGACAGTGCCGCCGATATAGCTAGAGACGCAGCAGATATTGTATTACTTCATAAAAGTCTGCGCGTGATTGTCGAAGGAATCAAGCTGGGAAGAGAAACTTTTGCCAATACCAACAAATATATTAAAGCCACTCTGTCTTCTAATTTTGGCAATTTTTACACCGTCGCCATCGCCTCGCTGTTGGTAAATTACCTACCGCTTTTACCCCTTCAGATTCTTCTAATCAATCTGCTTACGGATTTTCCCATGATTGCCGTGGCCACCGACAGTATAGAGGGTGAAGAACTGAAAAATCCCAAATCATATGATATAAAACAAATTGCTTTTATTGCGACGCTTCTGGGAGTGGTTAGTTCTGTCTTTGATTCTCTGTTTTTTATACTTTTCTCGCGAATCTCTCCCTCTGTCCTTCAGACAAATTGGTTTATCGGCAGCATTTTGACCGAATTGTTATTTCTTTTTTCCATCCGGACCAAACTGCCATTTTGGAAGGCCGCAAAACCTTCAAATATTATTTTGATTTTTACACTGGTTGCCGGAATTTCGGCGGTAATTATACCTTTTACCAGATTCGGTCAAAATATATTCAGTTTTATCAAGCCTTCAATTCCAGATCTTATCCTGATAATTTTTCTCGTAATTTCCTATTTTATCTCAACGGAAATTGTCAAAATTCTCTACTATCGTTCCCCCCTTTATCTGAAAACTTTGCCTAAAAAAATTTGACTGCGGTTAACTATTAGTTAAAATTACTATATGAATATTATCCTGCTAATAATTTTGGGTATAATTTTATTTCTGATTTTCAACTTCTTAGTCGGGATGTTCGGATTCAATACCGTTGTTATTATCCTTCTCTCACTTATTTTAGCCGGAATAGTTATCGGACATTAATATGGGCAAGATAACAAATGAAATTGAAGAACTTGTGAAAAAGAGACAAAAGTTAAGATCGGAAAAAAAATATAATGAGTCGGATAAGCTGAGAAAAATAATTAAGGGAAAAGGTTATCTAATCGAAGACACCGCTAAAGGTCAAAAAATAAAGTTCAGATCCCGCTTCTCCCGACTAAATCGGGATTCGCGGGACAGTAAAAATTCTTTAATTGCAATTTTCGGGTCAGGAGAAATGTCTCCGACCGGAAGAAAAATCCACGAATACCTGATCCAGGATATCGCTCCGTCGGTAAAAATCGCTTTGCTTGAAACGCCGACCGGATTTGAGGCCAATCCCCATTATTGGTATGAGAGAATTGCTCAAATGCTGCAAGACGGACTTCAAAACTATAAACCGGTTATTACAAAAGTTCCCGCACTAAGACGGGACGGACCTAACAGTACTAATGATCCTTCTGTCCTCAAACCACTTTTGGAATCAGATTACATTCACACCGGAGCCGGCAGTCCTTCTTATGCCGCCAGACATCTAAAAGATACTTTAGCTTATGAGTATCTAAGGAACTTAAGTAAAAAAGGAACAAGAATATCTTTTGCCTCAGCTACAGCAATCGCTTTTGGAAAATATTTATTGCCTGTATATGAAATCTATAAAGCCGGTGAAGACCTACACTGGAAAGTAGGATTGGATTTTTTCAGCCAATGGGGACTAAACTTAACGATTATTCCCCACTGGAACAACACCGAAGGCGGAAAAGAAATCGATACCAGCCGGTGTTATATGGGAGAAAAACGGATTAAGAGATTATTGGAAATACTTCCGGGACCAACAACTATTATGGGTATCGACGAACAAACCGCCTGCATTTTTAATCTCAATAAAAAAGAAGTTTTACTGATGGGAGTTGGCGGTGCAACTATAATTAAAAACTCGGAAGAAAAAATTATCAATCCTGATTCCTTATTTTCTTTTGCTATTCTTTAAACTGAAGCATAACAGTCTAAAATTAAGATTCTGTACAAAATTACGCGTACGCGTCAATTTGTCCAAATTAGTTCGTTGTCCTACTCGCATAGTCTAAAATTTGGTTCACTGCCGCAGTTAATCCTCCGGCCTCGTGCTGAGTTTTACTTATCATTTTTGCGTTTTGACTATAAAAACTGTCTTTCAAAATTTTTTGGACGGCTGATATAATTTCCCCTTGATTGATTATTTTATTATGAAAATAAATTCCGAATCCCAACTCTTCAACTCTTGAAGCATTGACATGCTGTTCTTGGATGATTGGAAAAAGTAACATTGGGACGCCAAAATACAGACTTTCGTTGACGCTGTTCATTCCACCGTGACTGATGAAAAGAGAAGATTTCTTTAAAATTTCCAGTTGCGGCAGATAGTTTTTGACATGTACATTTTCCGGAATTTTTCCCAGATCAGAATTCTTTAAATAGCTTCCGATTGAAATAAATGCCTGATAGGGAAGCTGCGAAAATGCGTTTATTAATGTTTTATAAAAAATAATATCGTCATTAAAGGCCGTGCCAAGCGAAACATAGACGATTGGTTTATCTGTCTGTAATAATTCCGACGGAACTTGTTCTTCTTTCCTGTCAAATATGATCGGTCCGACAAATTTGTAACTTGAGTCAAAACTCTCAGCAAAGGGTTGGAAATATCTGGAAGTAAAAACTATATTCAGTCTTTCCTTATTTATAAATAAATCAAAAATCGGCGGTGTTTTTTCTCCAATATTTTTATAAAACATACTATGTCTTTTAAACGTTTCTAATGTCCTCAGAGGCTTTTTGATTTCTTGCCAGTAATCAGACAAAAGATATTTGGTGTAGGCTAAGATAACCTTTGAATTTATTGCCATACTGGGAACCAGAGAGACGGTTGGAATCTTATTCTTTAGCCCGACTATTTTGCCCCAAAGACTCACCGCATCATGCAACAAACAATCAAAATGCTCATAGCTTACAACATTATTCAGCGACGTGATTGCCGGATCGGCTATCTCCAGGATTTTTTCAGCTATGTTTAAGGCGCTGTCCATTTGCCGCAATTCGAATTTATCTATTTTAAACGGTGGCGACCTGAATTCGGCGCCGGTCTGTTTTATTTTTTCCGCAAATTCTTGCGTATTGTAAACTACGACTTTATGTCCTTTTTTAACCAGTTCCGAAATAATACCCAGCTGTGGATTTAGATGACCATAGGCCGGATTAGTAATAAATAAAAATTTCATATCATATTCTTTTATAGACAAAATTACGCGATCGCGTCAATTTGTCTCTAATCAAATTAGAAATTTTTGACCTGTATTATACTTTAAGGTTTCATTACCCCTTTGCATAGTAACACTACCCTTACCCATAATTTTAGTTTTCTTTCCATCCGAAATTATTACTGCGGTATTTTCATCTATTCCCAACCAATTTGCGCTGATTTTTCTGGNAGCCGATTCAATTAATTTAACCAATAATTTTGGTTTGTGTCGCTTTGCCCAATCATAATGAGGAAAAATCGCAAAAGGAACTAAATTGAATCCTTTTATCCACAATGGTTTTTCCTCTTTATTAAAAGTTTCTTGAGCATTACCCAAAAGATAATTACCCAAAATCATCGCTCCTGCGGAAGTTCCAACAAGCATTACACCATTATTATAAAGTGTTTCTATTAATTTCCAAGCTTGAGTATGCTTAAAAATTTCGAGCAGATATCCGGGATGTCCACCGGAAAAATAAATAATTGAGGCGGTTTTTAATTTACGCAGATTTACTTTTTTATTTGCGTCCTGACGATTTACAATATTTAGACCGAACGGATTAATTTCTAATTTTTTAAAATGTTTTACCCCGTCATTAATCCAATTTATTTGCCTTCCGTCAGGGACAGACGCTGTCGGAATTATCGCGATATTTATTTTGCTTCTGCCTTTAATGTGTTTGACAAGTTTAATTAAAAATTTATCTACTTTTAACATCGCGTCCGTAAATTCTCCTGACCCGACTAAAACTAATGTTTTCATTTGAGTTAAACTAGTTTAACAAATAAATTTCGAGTTGAAAATAAAAAGATAAATATGTTACTATATCCCTAGTGGGGGGATATGTTATATATTTTATAATCACATATGTCGTTTAAACCAAAAGATTTAAAAGAGCGAATACTACATAGACTTCAAATTGCCCAGGGTCACCTCAAAAAAGTATTGGCAATGGTGGAAAAAGATCAATACTGCATTGATGTCCTGCATCAATCTCAAGCCGTGCAACATGCAATTAAGGAAACCGACAATCTTATCCTGGAAAATCACCTTAAAACCTGTGTGTCTGATGCTATCGGTAACGGCAAAAAAAACCAAGCAATTAGCGAAATCATGCAGGTATTTAAGAAAAATGGCTAAAAGGAGGTGATAACTATGAAAAATCAACCTATTTTATATGCAATTATCGGACTCCTGCTGGGCGTTTTACTCACTACTTATACAGCTTCAAATGCAGTAAACAATAATATGACCGGAATGATGCAGATGATGGGTATGCGTACTAATGAGGGAAATAATCAACACGGTATGGGAATGGAATCAAGTATGGATGAGATGATGGAATCGATAGAAACTCAGGAGGGCGATGAGTTCGATAAAGCCTTTATCTCAGCTATGATTGTTCATCACCAAGGAGCAATAGAGATGGCTAACGAAGCTAAAATTAAAGCCCGGCACGAAGAAATTAAAAATCTGGCCGAAGATATAATTTCCGCTCAGACAAAAGAAATTAATCTGATGCAGGAATGGCAAAATAATTGGGGGTATTAATTTGAATATGGATAAAATACTTGTTGGACTATTCAGTATAGTTGGAATGGTCTTTACTTATTGGTTTTTTTTAATGAAAAAAGAGGAGGTGGTTTCTGTGCAAGATTCTATGGATTCGTCAGGCTCACCACAAGTAGATATTTTTGTTGACGGTGGATACTCACCGGATACTATTTCTATTCCTCTGGGAAAAACAACCAAGATTAATTTTTTCCGCAAGGATCAATCAACCTGTTTAGAAGAAGTGGTTATAAGTGATTTTAAAATCCGAAAATATCTACCACTTAATCAAAAGGTGTCAGTTGATATTATTCCCAAAAATAAGGGTTCGTTTAACTTCTCTTGCGGAATGGGAATGTTTCACGGCAAATTAATTGTTAAATAAGTAAAGATAACTTAGAAATAAGTTGATTAGTTACTTAGAAGAACTATGTTTAAATTTGAAAATCTGAAAGTTTATCAAAAAGCATTAGTATTTGCTGATATCGTTTATAGAATAACAAATAGTTGGCCTAAACAAGAAATTTATGGTTTGACTAACCAATTTAGAAGGGCTGCAATTTCAATTGCTCTTAATATAGCGGAAGGCTCAAGTAGAACTAATAAAGATTTTAGCCACTTCTTATCACTAGCAAGAGGGTCATGTTTTGAGTGTGTAGCTATATTAATGATTGCAAAAAATCAAAAATTAATTACAAATAATCAATATCTGGATATATATGGAAAATGTTTAGAAATGTCTAAAATGCTTTCAAGTTTAAGAACTAAAATTAATGGAAACTAATAAACTAACTAACAAAGTAACTAAGAAAACTTTCTCAATCAAAGGTCTACACTGCGCTTCATGTATACGTGTTACTGAGCGGGCATTAAAAAAAACTCCCGGTGTCAAAGATGCAGTGGTAAATCTGGCTACTCAAAAAGCTATGGTTACTTATGATACGGATAACTGCACTCCGGAGCAGCTGGCAGAAGCAATTGATAAAACCGGGTACATACTTGAACTGGAAGACACATCCTACGCTGAAGCTTCGGAAAGCAAGGAAAAAGAGCTTAAAAAATTATTAAATAAAGTTAATGTAAGTTTGGGATTCGGACTTTTGATTTTCTGGGGTAGTTTTCCGGTTCTCATGGAAACAGCTCCAGCAATTTTTCGAAACTTCTTTTTCCAGTTACTTCTGGCAACTCCGGTGCAATTCTGGGCGGGATATGAATTTTACCGTGCAACCGTCCCTGCTTTAAAACACCGAAGCGCAAATATGGATACGCTGGTTGCCTTAGGAACAACGGTTGCCTATATCTATTCTACTTTTGTAACTTTTTTCCCCGAGGTAATCATAAATCTAGGCTTGGATCCGATGCCTTATTTTGATGTGGCAGTTATTGTAATCGGTTTAATACTGCTCGGCAGGTATTTTGAAGCAAAAGCCAAATCCGGAACATCCCAGGCTATTAAAAAACTTATCGGACTTCAGGCAAAAACAGCCAGAGTTATTCGGGATAAAAAAGAAGTTAATCTCCCGATTGAACAGGTAAAAATCGGGAACATTATCCGGGTGCGGCCGGGTGAAAAAATTCCGGTTGACGGTGTAATAATTGAGGGCGAATCTAGCATCGATGAATCAATGATCACGGGTGAATCCATTCCTGTTGATAAAACAAAAGGCGATACGGTAGTTGGCGCAACCATGAACAAATCGGGAACATTTATCTATAAAGCGACTAAGGTCGGTGCCGAAACAATGTTGGCCCAAATTATCAAACTGGTTGAGGAAGCACAGGGCAGTAAAGCACCGATCCAACGGCTGGCAGATATTGTTTCTTCATATTTCGTTCCGGTCGTCATAATGCTGGCTTTTTTGACTTTTGGCGTTTGGTATATTTTTGGTCCGTCGCCCGCATTTTTATATGCCATGCTTAACACGGTTGCGGTTTTGATTATTGCCTGTCCCTGCGCAATGGGACTGGCGACACCGACTGCGATAATGGTGGGAACCGGTATCGGTGCGGAACACGGAATTCTCATCAAAGACGCCGAAAGCCTTGAGACGGCAAATAAAATCAATGCCATTGTTTTTGATAAAACCGGAACCTTAACAAAAGGGAAACCAGAAGTCACTGATTTAATTGTTCTCGACAAGCTCGAAGAATATCCTTCGAGTGGGGCTAAGCCGGATCAAGAAGATGAAATTTTAAAGTTGGCTGCCTCGATCGAAAAAGGTTCCGAACATTCTTTAGCCGAATCGATTGTCAAAGAAGCAGAAAACAAAAAGCTTGTCTTGTCTAAGGTTGAAAAGTTTAAAGCTATTCCCGGCTACGGAGTTGAGGGCTGGCTGAATAAACAGAAAATATTATTAGGCAATATTAAGTTGATGAAAAAAAACGGCGTCAGGATTGATTCAACACAGGTTAAAACCACGGAAAAATTAGAAATGGATGGTAAAACTGTAGTTTATATTGCGGTGGATCAAAAAGCTCTCGGACTGATTGCTATAGCCGATACTATTAAAGATACAGCCAAAGACGCCCTCACCTCTTTAAAAAAGCGCGGTATAGAAATCTTAATGATTACCGGTGATAATGAACGAACCGCCAATGCTATTGCCAAAAAATTGGGCGTGGATCGTGTTTTGGCTGAAGTGCTACCAGATCAAAAGGAAAATGAGATCAAAAAACTGCAGACAGCCGGAAAAAAAGTCGCGATGGTCGGTGACGGAATTAATGACGCCCCGGCTTTGGCTGCAGCAGATATCGGAATTGCTATGGGTAGCGGAACCGATGTCGCGATTGAAGCTGCGGACATTACCCTAATCAATAAAGACTTAAAAAGTGTCACCGCTGCAATTGAACTCTCCAAAAAAACCATGCGGACTATTAAGCTTAATCTTATCTGGGCTTTCGGCTATAATGTTTTGCTCATCCCGGTTGCCATGGGTATTCTTTATCCTTTTTTTGGAATTTTATTAAGTCCGATCTTTGCCTCTGTTGCTATGGCGAGCAGTTCTATTTCTGTTGTTTCTAATTCACTTCTTTTAAAGCGTGTAAAGATTTTATAAAATTAAATATGCCAATTAATTTTTGGACTATTTTTTTAACCGGATTATTAACCGGCGGGCTAACCTGTCTTGCCGTACAAGGCGGCCTTTTGGCCGCAACGATTGCTCAACAACAAGAAGAAAGATTAAAAGAAAAAACAAATAAATCAGGTAATGCTTTTCCTATTTTGGCATTTCTTTTTGCCAAACTGATCTCCTATACCGGGCTCGGAGTTGTTCTTGGCTGGTTCGGTTCGTTATTTCAACTTTCACTTAGTCTGCAGATCACCATGCAGTTTGCCGTAGTTGTTTTTATGCTGGGAACAGCCATGAATATTTTAAAAGTTCATCCCATATTCCGTTATTTTGTCATTCATCCGCCAAAATTCTTGACGCGCCTTGTCAGGAAACAGTCTAAAAGTAAAGATTTTTTTGCCCCCATGCTTCTTGGGGCATTTACCGTCTTTATTCCCTGTGGCACAACCCAGGCAATGATGGCTCTGGCAATCGGATCTGGAAATCCAGTCTTGGGAGCCTTAATAATGTTTGTTTTTGTGCTTGGTACTTCCCCGCTTTTTTTCACTCTTGGTTTTCTGGCAACCAGACTTGGCGATTCTCTCCACAACAAGTTTATGAAATTAGCTGCATACGTCTTGATCTTTTTGGCTATCTTTAATCTAAACGGTGCTGTTGCGCTAACCGGCAGTAACTTTACTCTTGAAAATGTCGGTAACGATATCTGGTGTTTTCTGACATCCTGCAAAAGCATTGCTGCTGAAAACGCGGTTAGCGAAGCGGTTATTGAATTTAACCAAGGTTACTACAATCCAAATATCATAACTGTAAAAGCCAATTCTGCTGTTAAACTTAATCTGGTAAATAAAGACGGTAGCAGCTGCATGCAGTCATTTGTCATACCGTCACTGGGTATTCTCAGATTAATTCAATATGGAGCTTCTGATATTGTCGAGTTTACCGCACCCAAAAAAACCGGCAAACTCACTTTTATGTGTGGTATGGGAATGTATAGGGGAGTAATAAATGTTATTTAAAAACAAGTTTTGCGCACTTTTTGTCATCCTAAACTTGATTCAGGATCTGATTTTAGTAAAAACAGATGCTGAAATAAATTCAGCATGACAGTCTGGAACGAAATTGACCGTGTAAATTCTATTAATATCTATGCAGAAAAAAGTTTTTAAAATAAAAGGCATGCACTGCTCGGCCTGTGCTATGGATATCGACGGAGAACTCGAGGATACAGATGGAATTAATATATCAAATACAAATTACGCAAAAGAACAGACTGAAGTAGAATTTGACGAACAAAAAATTAATGAAAAGAAAATTGTCGAAATTGTAAGCAAACTTGGCTACTCAATCTCCTTGGATTAATACCCCATTCCTCCCATATCGGGCATGCCGCCGCCCGCAGGCATAGCCGGAGTTTTTGGCTCGGGTTCGTCGGTTACCAATGCTTCAGTTGTCAGAATCATCGTAGCAACCGATACGGCATTTTCAACAGCAGTTCTCACTACCTTCAGAGGATCAATTATCCCCTCAGCAATCATATCGACTGTCTGGGCTGTGGCAGTTGATTCGGTTTTTAAGAGATTAAATCCCCGGCCTCGGGCGCTGTCTTTTCTGGCCTTGGCTATCAGTTCTCCGGGATTAAGCCCTGCATTCTCCATTAGCTTGGTAAATGGAGATTCAATCGCCGCTTTAACTAATTCAAAACCGATTAACTCGTCTTTACTGGCATTTGCAATTCCCAAGTCCTTCACATCCATTTGTTGACTGATATCTAAAAGAGCGACCGCTCCGCCCGGAACTATTCCTTCCTCGAGAGCTGCTTTGGTAGCGGCTACCGCATCGGTGGCTCTTTCTTTTTTATCTTTCATCTCAATCTCGGTTGCCGCCCCAACGTTAATTACAGCCACCCCTCCTGAGAGTTTCGCCAATCTCTCCTGGAGTTTTTCCTTATCAAAATCAGATGTGCTTTCTGCAATTTCTCTTTTTACCTGGGCAATTCTTGCCTCAATTTTTCCTTTTTGGCCTTTGCCACCGATAATCGAGGTGTTTTCTTTGTCACTCTTTACTTTTTCTGCCCTGCCGCAATCATCGACCTCGATATTTTCCAATTTCTTACCCAGATCTTCCGAAACCACTGTTCCCCCGGTTAAAATAGCTATATCCTCAAGCATCTCTTTCCTTCTATCGCCAAATCCCGGCGCTTTTACAACCAAAGCATTGAAGGTTCCTCTTAATTTGTTTACCACTAATGTAGCCAATGCTTCTCCCTCGACTTCATCGGCCATTATAACTAAATTCTTGGATACCTTGACGAATTTTTCCAGAAAGGGAAGCAGGTCTGATACGGCCGAAATTTTTTTGTCGGTGATCAAAATGTAAGCGTCCTCGACTTCGGCTACCATTTTATCAGTGTCGGTAGCAAAGTAGGCTGATGCAAAACCCCGGTCAAACTGCATGCCTTCTTTATGATCAACCGTAGTCACTAAACTTTTGCCTTCTTCGACTGTGACAACTCCGTCCTTTCCGCCGACCGCTTTTAAGGCATCGGCGATTAATTTACCCAAATCCGGATCTCCGGCTGAAATAGTTGCTACATCTGCAGCTTCTTTTAAGGTAATCTTCTTTGACATGTCTTTGAGTTGTTTGACTACATACTCGCTACCCTTCATCAGACCCCTCCTCATAATCATCGGGTTTGCTCCGGCCGTAATCATCTTTATTCCACCAGATACAATCGCACTGGCAATAACAGTGGCGGTAGTTGTTCCGTCCCCGGCAACATCGGCTGTCTTGGAAGCAGCCTCTTTTACCAGCTGGGCGCCCATATTCTCAAATGGATCTTTCAATTCGATTTCTTTAGCAACGGTCACACCGTCATGAATAACATTCGGAGCTCCCCATTTTTTATCCAAAGCCACATTTCTTCCTTTGGGACCCAGGGTGGTTGCGACCGCTTTGGTTAATTTATCAACACCGGCTAATAATTTTTGTCTTGCATCTGATCCGTATTTAATTTGTTTTGCCATAATAATTAAAAATTAAAATTAATAACTAAATTTTTAACAATTTCCAAATCCCAAGAAACAACTTACAAATGTTTTTGTAAATTTAATTATTTGAAATTTGTTTGCATCTTGTGAATTGTAATTTGTGATTTTATGCAACTACTGCCATTACATCTTTTTGTTCAATCAAAAGCCACTCTTCCGTTCCTACCTTAACCTCATTTCCACCCCATTTTTTATAAAGTACTTTTTGACCAACCTTAACAACCATCGGTACTTTTTGCCCATGGTCATTGACGGTCCCCGGTCCTACCGCCATAACTTGACCGACTTGGGGTTTTTCTTTGACTGTATCCGGTAAGACAATTCCTGAAGGAGTAGTTTGAGTTTGCTCGAGAGGTTTAACCAATACGTAATCAAAAAGAGGTTGAATACTTTGCCTGGCGACAGACTGGTTATTTTGTACTTTTGCCATAGATTTTTATTACTTTAATTAGTAATATGAAAATTAATAGTGTGAAACGGAAAATATGATAATAAAAATTTTTCAATTTGTCAAGTGGATAATTTAACTGCTAATCAAATTAACCCAACAAATACATCATCAGAGATCGATAATCTTAGAGTCCGTTTGCAAACGACCGACTTACCTGCTAATTTACGAGAAAAAGCAATTCATCAAATCGACAGAATTGCTCTCTCTTTGAAATATGGAGGCAATCTTTCCCAAATTGATATAACTTCAAAGTATATCGACTGGATAACTTCATTACCCTGGAATAAAAAATCTATAGATCAGCTCGATATTAAAAAAGCCAAAGTCATCCTTGACAAAAATCATTATGGCCTTGAGAAAATAAAACAAAGAATACTTGAATATTTATCTCTATTAATAGTTCAAAAACAAAAAAATCCTGGCCAAATTCCTCATGCGCCCCAGCTTTTTTTTATCGGATTGGCGGGAACCGGAAAAACTACATTTTCCAATTCGGTTGCCGAAGCTTTGGGTAGGAAAATTATTAGAATACCTTTTGGAGGTTTGTCATCATCTCTTGATCTTCGGGGACAGGCAAAAACAGCGCCCGAATCCGAACCGGGAATGGTTATTAAGGCCTTAAGAAAATCTCAAGTCAATAATCCAATCATCTTACTGGATGAACTGGACAGAATTACGCCCGAAGCAAGAGCTGCTGTAATGGGAGTTCTGATTGAGCTGTTGGATCCCGAGCAGAACAGCAACTTTGTCGATTATTTTATCGATTATCCTGTCAATTTGTCCGATGTTATTTTTATTGCAACCGCAAATAACAGTAACAACTTATCGACTGCAGTACTTGACAGATTGGAAGTCATTCAAATGCCGTCCTATAACGACGATGAAAAAATAGCCATTTCAAAAAATTATGTCTTACCCCGCTATCTTAAGATCGCCGGACTCACCTCTGATAATATAAAAATCGACGACGCAGCGCTACACAAATTAATCAGACCGCTTGGTTTTGACTCCGGAATTCGTTCGCTCGAAAGAGCCATTGAAGGAATAGTCCGCAAAGTAGCTTTTAAAATAGTTAACGGCGAAGGTCTGAGCTATTTCATCACCGAAGCAAACTTAAAAGAATTTATGACCTAAAATTTCTCAAATCCCAACTCACAATTCACAAGATACAAATAATATCCAATTTTCAAGTACCAAGAAACAAATAATAAACAAATTACAAATTGACGAATAAAAAAGAAATACGAAAAAATACGACCTTGAAGAAAGAACTTTGGAGTTTTCAAAAGAAATAATTAGATTATGTAAAATACTTCCAAAAAGTATAATTACAATTCCTCTTATAGGTCAACTTATAAGATCAGGAACAGCGATCGGAGCAAACTACATTGAAGCAAATGATTCACTCGGGAAAAAAGATTTTATCCATAGAATTAAAATTGCTCGAAAAGAAGCAAAGGAAACAATGTATTGGTTAAAACTAATAAATGAAGCAGATAATAAATTCAAAGAACAGATTGAGATATTATTAAAAGAATGCACCGAACTAAAAAATATTCTTTCAGCGATAATAAAAAACTCTATATGATTATAGTACTTAATGGCCCAATAAATTCTGGTAAAACAACTGTTGCTAAAATCTTATGGGAAAAAATCCCAAACTGTGCCTATATTGAAGTGGATAAAATTAGGGAATTTATAGACTGGATGGACAACGAACCAGCTTGGACAATCGCATTTGACACTGCCTTATCAGTTGCAAAAGATTTTATCGAAAAAAATCTAAATGTTTTAATAACTTATCACATTTCAGACAAAGGATACGAATCGCTAGTTAAGAAATTAAAACCGTTAGATTCCGACATTTTTGCTTTTACTTTTAAACCTCCTCTTACAACAGTTTTAACATACAGAGGAACACGGGAAATAGACAAAAGAGATAAAAGTTACATAAGAGATAGTTATAAAAGAAACTTAGACAAAGTTAATTATGGAGAAATTATAGATAATAGTGATTAAACGGTCGAGCAAACAGCTGAATATATTTTTAATAAAGTAAAAAATTCAATAAAAAATACTCAAATCAACTTTCCCCGGAGAAATAAATTTTTATATCCCTAAAAGAGGTTTATTTTAATTTTTGGAAAGTTTGTAATTGGATATTGCGATTTGTTTGTTTCTTGTGTTTTGTAATTTGGGATTTTTTGTATCTTGTGAGTTGTTTCTTGGAATTTGAATTAGGTGTATCGATCAGCAACTTTAGAAGCTCCGTATGAATCCGGCTTAATTTTTACATCATAGCCGCTGCCTCTGACCATTCCAACGACCTCGTTGATCATCTCTCTGGTTTCACCGTTGTGTCCTATGTCGACATGAATCTGTATGTTATACCTAGCAATTCCGTTAACTTTAAAAAAATTGATGAAGTTCTCCGAAGTCTCCAAAGACATGGTTGCTTCTTGGTATATTCTTTCTTTCAGGCTGATTTTTTTATCCCTGATCTCTCTTTTCCAAAAATAAATCCCTCCAAAGCCGACTCGATGGACAATCAGAGCGGAAACAAAGTCGTAAGTATCCTTTTTAATTTTTTGCGAGTCGGTTCCGACTACAATCTCATATTTTGCCTTCTTATCCTGAGCCATAAAATTAGATACGATGTATTTTAATTTTTCAAGATCTACTTTTCCGTAAGTTGGACTATGATACATAAACTTTATCCTTTGATGTTTCCTACCGGTTTAAAATAAGCTACCGGTTCAGACAGTTTGGCAGTTGCTACTGATTTTACCACATCCGAGATGCTTTTGTAGGCAAATCCAGCTTCTTCTGCCAGTCCCGCCCAAGATGCAGACTTTACGAGGATTCCTTGATTTTTCATTTTTTGCCACAGATCTTGTCCTTTTATCATTTTCTTTGCCCTTGCTCTCGACATCGTCCTTCCCGAACCGTGTGCTGTTGATCCAAATGCCTTCGTCATTGCTTCCTCCCTGCCGACCAGAAGATAGCTGCCCGTTTCCATTGAACCTCCGATTATTACGGGCTGGCCGGGATAGGAACGCGTTGCTCCTTTTCTGTGAACCAATACTTCTCGTTTTAATTTACCGCCAATCTTATCAGGAATCTGGTGTTGCTCAAGCTTAGCCATATTATGTGAAACGTCGTAGACTAGTTTCATCTCAAGCTCTTCCGCAGATCTGCCTATAATTTTTTCAAATGCCCGCCGAATCTGAGACGTTATTGCCTCGCGATTGACAAAGGCAAAATTTGCCGCGGCTGCCATCGCCGCTAGATACCGCTTTGCATACTGAGACTCAATCGGTGCACAAACTAATTGTCTATCGTTTAAGACTATTTTGAATTCTGACAGACGCGACTCAAAAATCCTGAGATAATCGCTGCAGATTTGATGGCCAAACCCGCGTGAACCGCAGTGAACCATAACTACGATCTGATTAATTTCATTGATGCCTAATGCCTTAGCGACCTTGGCATTAAATATTTTTTCAACTTTTTGGATCTCAAGATAATGATTTCCTGAACCGAGAGTTGCCAATTGACTTATGCCACGATCAACAGCTGCTTGAGAGACAAAAGAAAAATCTGCCCCATCAATATTTCCGGATTCTTCAATTTGTTTTATATCTTCAACCCAGCCAATTCCTTTGCTTTTGATTAGATATTTCACTCCCTCGGTAACTAATTTTTTTAACTCACTTCTATTTACCTGCAAAAATCCTTTTCTGCCAACCCCGGCAGGTACTAATTCAAAGAGAAGGTTAAGTAATTTTTCTAGAAAATTTTTTATCTCGGCATAAAACAGATTTGTGGTTATTAACCTCATCCCGCAGTTGATATCGTATCCGACAGCGCCGGGTGAGACAAAACCGCTCTTGGCATCCGTGGCAAACACGGTTCCGATCGGCGCTCCATAACCGGAGTGCGCATCCGGCATAATCAAAACCGGCCCAACCAAACCGGGGAGTTGTGCAACATTTCTTCCCTGTAAAAATACTTCTTGATCCATCTTGGTCAATAACTTTTCTTCAGCAAAAATCCTCAATGTGGCTCCTTCATAATTTTTCTCCATCTCAAATTCCGAGTCTTCTCTCTTTTTAAAATTAAATCCATGAATTGAAACCATAACAATTTAGCAATTCAACAGTTTAACAATGATCTCTAAATATCAAAAACAAGCGATACTTTAAATTTGTTTTTTAGTTTAACAACTTTAAATTTATGGAGAGTCAAGGCTTTTATATCTGTTTTTATCGGGAGACCATTTGTTATTTTTTGACCCGTCAGAAGTGCAAAAAGGCTGTATCCTTCTTTAGTAAACATCAATTTAAATTTCCCGTTCCGAAACAGCATAAAAGACGCGTCTTTAAGGTAGATTAGTTGATCTATGAAGTTTAAAATTAATTCCTCCAAATTTTTTCCGGTTATTTTTAGGCTGAGTTCCTCTTTTTCTTTAATACTGTCAATTTTTGTAATAACTTCGGTAAAAGCCTGCAAGATATTTTTAAACAGATCTTCTTCGTTTTTTCCATAAATTTCGATATTGATATCTGCAATATTTTTACTATCTACTACTCTCCATTTATTATGTTGTATCATAGTTAATGTATATTATTATATGATTATTGTTTGATTTTATGAATAAAAAGTTCATTTTGATTGGAATTTCGGTACTTGTTGTTTTGTTTATCGGTTTAACAATCTATCTTTTAACTAATCGCCAGATCTTATTTTCTCAAGCCACGGTTGCTCCCAGCTGTCCGGGTGAAACGCAACTTTTATTTACCTCATCAACCAGTCTCAAAGTAGGTAGCACGGTAGCTCTAGGTGGAAAAATAGAAAGCGTGTCGGGTAATCCGACTATGGAAAATAGAGACGGTGTTCCAATGGTGTTGTTTGCACCATCAATTAAAGTGAAATTTCCTCATAATGTTTTCTTGGATTCGGCTCTGATCTTTGATAATGATCCGAAACAGGGAGAAAAACCCTGGTCAATCAACGGAGTGTCATTACCTGTATCAGGACAAGGTAAATGGGCGCCTTTATTCAAACTCAATCTAACGTCTGACATCATGAATTTCGAAAATGGCGGTGACAGTTCTCACTTTAATGTTTGTGTTAAAGATATTCCCTCACCTTCTTCAACTCCCTTCCCCAGCAATACCCCCGGTCCAACTAAAACTCCAACACCTCAATCGACTCCTACTCCGTTTGAAACTCAGATTCCATCAGGATCTCCAACACCGAGTATATGTCCAAAACCCAATGCAGTAACCGATATTCAAATAAGTTGTAAAGCATGTCGTCAGTAATATTATTATGAAGAAAAAAAACATACTAATAATCAGTTTGATTTTTCTAACCGTATTGGTTATTGGTTTTTTGACAGCAACTTTTTTGCTGAAAGAAAAACCTTCGTTGCCAAGTAAAGCAACTGGCCCTTCCTGTCCTGCCGATAGCGGATCCTGCACCTGGTCAAGCGACGAGTCTGCCACCTCCTTTAGAGTAAGGATAATTGATCAAACAACAAATACCACTATTCTAAATAAAATAACCTCCGATAAAAAAGTAGATTTCACTCCTACTGCAAATCACTCATACAAATGTACTGTAACTCCAATAAATAGCTGCGGCGAGGGAGAGGAAAGCTCTGACACGTCAACCTGCACTGTAATAACAGGAACTCCCGCACCGACTTCAACAATTACTCCAACCCCCCCAACCGATACCACTCCGACCATAACGCCTGAAGTTTCGCTGACGCCTTCTATGACTTTGACACCGTCCCCAACAGAGGAAATTTCATCTACGCCCACCCCCACCGTAGAAATTTCATCCACGCCTACGCCTACTGAAGAAACCTCTTCAACTCCTACTCCGGCCGAAGAAATTTCTACCACTCCGACCCGAACACCCACCTTGACCCAAACGCCCACTCCGACCCGAACACTTACTCCCACCCCGACTAAGTTACTGTCCTCTACACCGGCGCGGACCCATACTCCGCCTCAGGGGACCACTTCCTTTGCTGAGCAAACAGAAGCTCAGCCGACCATTCCGGCCAGCGGCACACCTGCAAGTTGGATATTTATTCTGGTACCGTTAGCAATTTTGCTATTAGGCCTGATATTTTAGCGAGATAAACTCCTCCCATAACGATTGGAATATCCTGATTTTGTCAAGTAAAATATATACATCAAAAAGGCGAGACGTCAAACGTCTCAGCCACGGAACGTTTGACGTTCCCTCGATTGACGCGGCGCAGTGGCGAAGAGGAAACGCAGCTGTCTGCAAAACAGCTATCGCAGGGGTTCGATTCCCCTCTGCGCCTCACAAGGATTCAAACCAGCGCGGAGGGTTGGCCGAGCGGTTTATGGCGCAAGTCTTGAAAACTTGTGGGCTTACGCCCTCACAGGTTCGAATCCTGTACCCTCCGCTCTGGTTCGGAACTGAGGATAATTACCCAATTTCTGTGCATAAATATTGACAAGAAACTTAAAGAGTGAAATACTTTTCGTATGAAAATTATATTTACCGATAAATTAAAAACTGCATTTAAAACTTTCTTATTTCTTTTTGGATTAGTACATATAATAAATATAGTTTTACTTTATTTAGTAGGAGGTTTTTGGGATGGTGGACTTTCAATTGGTTTTCCAAAAGCATTTTATATTATTAACTGTGGATTTAGATCTGGTCGACTTGAATGCCCAATAGGGTTTAATTTTTTCGGGTTATTCCTAAACTTATCATTCTGGTATTTTGTAGCTTTTATTATTAAAATATTTCAGAAAACTAATAGTTTTAAATGAATTTAAAGGCAATACTTTGTGACTTCGATGGAACTTTAGTAGACAAAGATATCAAATATAATCCTGACCTTAAAAAACTGCTTTTAAAATTAAAAACTAAAGGGATACGTTTTTCTCTAGCTACAGGTAGAGCGTACTATAGCTCGGTAAATAATTTTCTTAACCAGCTAAATATTTTTGATTATCACATTCTTAGTAATGGAGCATTGATTTTTAATAACAAAAATAATAAAATCCTTTGGTTTCAACCAATTTTAAAAGAATCGGCAAAAAAAATAATTAAATATCTAATAGATTCTGATCTAAATTTTACCTTAGAGTTAAAAGATTTTACCTATATGTCTAAAGTAATAGAACACCCATCTTATACTGATATCAGATATATGAAACCTTTTTCAAAACTTTCTGACTTTTCGAGAGTTTTAAAAATTCTGGTTTTTGCAACACTTAATAATCTTTCAGATGAGCAGACCGATTTTTACATAAAAAATTTGAGCGAAATTTGCAAAGAAGTAAATATTACTAAATTTAAATTTTACGGAAAAAATGGTATAGATATCTATTCTGATAAAGCTACCAAGCATACTGCGGTTTTGGAATATGAGAGGTTGTTGAAAATTCCTCGAAATCAGATTATCGCAATGGGAGACGGGTATAACGATTATCCTTTATTTACCGCCTGCGGATATAAAATTGCAATGGATAATGCTCCAAAAGAACTAAAAGAAATTGCCGATTTTATAGCACCAACTGTCGAAAAAAATGGCACTGTCGTTGCACTGCAACATATAATTTCCATGTTCAATTTATAACCATTTACTCCACGGTCGTGGGTTAAATGGTAACTAAATAATTACATATTATGAATCACAAAATTGAAATTTCGGCCGGTGGCATTGTCTTTAAAAGACTTAACAATCAACTTTTATCAATTAACAATTGTATATGGCTTATTACTCGACATTCTCAACACAAAGGCTGGGGATTTCCCAAAGGTTTAATCGGCGATAAAGATTCGAGTGAAAAAATTGAGGATGCGGCATTGCGCGAGGTTGAAGAAGAAGGTGGAGTCAAAGCAAAAATTATTTTAAAAAAACCGGTAGTCGTTAAGTATAAATACCGATTCGAGGAATACTTAGTCTACAAAACTGTCTATTATTTTTTAATGGAATACATATCGGGTAATCCCAAAAACCATGACTGGGAGATGATGGACGCCAAGTTTGCCTCAGAGGAAGAAGTCAAAAAAACCCTCACCTATAAATCCGATCAGGATGCTTTTGAAAAAATCCTGGAACTTTATAAAGGAAAAAAATAATCAGAAAAAACAGTTTCAAATTTAAACCATATTCATACAAATCACATAGACATGGTCAAACAAGCTGAAACAAATATGCCTATGTATACGTTTAATAAAATAGTCAAAGCCCTCAAAGTTAAATCATCAGATTTACTACCATTTTTAAAAATTGATGCTAGTTGGTCAAAATACTTCTGCTATAATAACTTTGAATAATTTCAATATTTATCATTTTTTTTAAAATATGCTTGACTCAGTAATCATGGATCTCCAAAGATCACTTCCTAGTCAATTTATAAATACGCAACAATTAAGAGAACCCATTGGTTTATACGACCAAATATCCGAAATTTCATTCGGTCAAAGAAAATTTCCGGTCATGCTCAAGGGCGTAGGTCTACCTGATATCACGGTAGGTCAAAGCGGCAACATTAAAAAAGGTGCGCTAAGTGAATATACTGAAGCTACAAATATCGTAGGTTTCGACTCGGATAATCATAATTTAAATGTAGTTTCGATCACTTCTGGAATTAGCCAAATCAGAGGTATTAAGCCAACCGATTTTGATCCGAGTGGAAGGGTGCCTCCAAAAGCCGTGCTAAAAGAAATTAGTTATAAACTTATTCCATGGGCAGATAAACCCGTCAAGTTACTTATTAGAACTGACGATAAAAACAACGTAAAATATGAAATCATAGGTGTTAGTATCGAAGGTAATGATTCGGAGACTAAGCCGCAAACTCTTATTGTTGGTGACACCATTCCTACACCAACAGCAGGTAAAAAGGAAGGCGTAATAACCGGTTTCGCTTTAGAATTGGGTTTAGATAATCAAGTTCATTTAAGTGCTCTAGTAAACGCCGATCATTTGGATCCTAAATTTTTGTATGATTTGCAAGAAATAGCCGGGGCTAAATTAGAAAACTCTCAAGTAAAAACTGTCCCACACTAAACTCGTTCTTTATTAGAATTTGTACTCACTAAAAAAATAATCGAGTAAGCAGTAGTTTTATCTTCGACGTCTAGAATTTCCTAAAGCAAGTTCACCTGAAATAACTTTTCGTTTTCCTGTTTGTAAAATCCCTAAAACTTTATCTTTTGAAATGCTTGGCTTTCGACCGAATGGAGTCATACTTCCTTTTAAGTCACTTATGGGAGATAATTTTCTATAAGCTAGATAGACCGGGTCACCATGATTTTCAGGAACGTCAATTTGTGCCATAAATTCATGTTTTCTTTCTTCATCTGTCCAAGCGGCCATGTATGTGACAGCTAGATCTAGTTTTTTTGCTGCAGCTGTTAACAGGTTTTCTTTCTGCATACCTAATGGTGCAAAAGAGAAGGCAGCACCTCCTGAGGCTTGGGTTAATTGTCTTACTAAAAAGTCGAGATCGTTAAAGTCAACCTGATTACTATCAAAAAGTCCTATGTGCGCAACTTTAAATGGAATATCATCAAACAAAATATTTTGTGACACGGGTCTAAACATATTTCTAATAATAGCTGTATTTGAAACATCTGCATCAGCATTTAGCATAAATCCTTGCTTACTTCGTAAATGAGATATTTCTACCGATCTACTTTCTGGAAATTTTGGATCCTCAATGAATAAATATGGGTCGTTTGGGATATGGGTATGGACTTCTCCTGATTCAGTTAATAAATCTAACACTACCTTAGCCTGGGTTATCTGACCACCAATGTAGCCTAAATTCACTAAAGGAGAAGAATCATGAAATAAACTTATATATAAATTTCTGGCTCTGGCTAAATCTGGAAATTGAGCTAAAACTTCATCCTCTGAATGGTCTGGACTACTTCCGTCAAGCATACTGTTTTGATTATATTTTTAGAAAGTCTTAATTTCAAGCGATTAGATAGGAAGAGGTTAATTTTATTGAATTTACTTTACTTTTTTCATTTCTGATTTATGAAAGGTTAGAAGTTGTTCAACACCATTGAGCAAGGTTGTGCCGGAAAGATTAAATCCGAAATATCTCCAAGGGTTTTGTCTGTACTTTGTTTTTGACCATTGATCTATCTTAAAGCTTTTCCTACCAGGATATGTGCCAGAAGAAAATTCTTCACCATCAAAATATAAAAATATACTTTCCAAATCACCGTTAAATTCACCCATTCCGGATACGCTCTTATAAGTTCTTTGGATATATTTTCCCGGAGCAATTTGTTCTATTTCTATTCGTCCAATTCTTGGCTGATTACCCAGCGCAGAATATTCATGATTCCACCATTGGACTAAAACATGAGGACTTTGATCAATGTTTTTTTCGCGTCTAACGATTTCTTCAATAGGTTTTGACGTTCCAACCATCAATTCTACTTTTACAGTACCTCCAATTGGGCCTCCATTTGGGTATTCTTTTGCTGGACCACCACTGTAAATATGCTTAATATCAGTCTCCGAATAAGGAGCTGAGGCGGCAGCAATTTCCAAGGGAACACCGTTTTCAAATAACTCTACCCTTAAATCCATGTCTTTTAACTGTTCAGCAGAACCTACGTAATCTCTTATCATTTCTTCGACTTCAGCTCTTTTTATAGCGTCATTTTCAGATTGAAGCAACGGAAGAGCGCTAAATTTTATTGTGGCTTTATTTGTTAGAGGCGAAACTGTATCCCACGGAAGCACATTTCTTTTATGAAGATGTTTCTTTTTGGTTAAGCCATCCGAAACGGTTACTCGATTTTTACCTAATCCAAGTACGGTGTAAGGCCTGTTTGGAGCCATATCGACTGCAACTCGAGATCCGGCTTGAAGAGCTTCTGAACTAACCATAAATGAATTATAACATACTATGAGTCTTTTATCAAATTCCAAATTTAAGGCAAATCCTATCACAGTTTTGATTGATACTCTAGAACATATTGGATAAATGACAAAGGTTACCCCGAAGCATAGCTTCGTGGTATTCTTTTGATTAAAGTAATTAGATTAAGATCGTCAATATGCTCTAAATTTTGAGCAGCGGACCGGATTTGAACCGGCGACCTCCCCGCCTTTGGCGGGGCATTCTACCGCTTAATTTGAGCGGGCGATGGGAATTGGACCCACTGTCTCTTCCTTGGCAAGGAAGCATTTTACCGGTAAACTACGCCCGCTGAACTACCACTGCAACCCATATATTATAACTCATTTTATATTCTTAATTTTGAAATAATAATTGTAACGGACAAAGTGACGCGACCGCGTCAATTTGTCCAAACCAAAAAGTTGAAAGATTAACTGCATGAAGCTACCGGTTTAAAATCTTCACCCTCGGATCCAACCGCATCCCCGCCGGAATTACCTTCCATCTTATTTCCACAGATTTTTCCCTGAGGAGATCTTTGAAATTTTATCCCGCCGCTGGCATTATTTCTGATTGTATTTTCATAAACGTCATTATTGATACCGTCAGAATTTTCATCTCCCCCCAATCTAACACCGGCGCCGGAATTTCCGTAAACTTCGTTAAATCTAAAAATATTTCTGTTCCCGCGTGAATCCATACCGCCCGATTCCTTATCTTTTTGTCCTGTGCAGTTATTGTACTCGACGATATTTCCCCAGGATCCTTCTTTAATATCAACACACTCGTTTCCCAACGTATTAATAGTGTTGTGGTGAATTAAATTATTATTTGATTCATCTCTATCTTTGGTAGGATTTTTACCGTCTTTCAGTTGTTCGGGCGCGGTACCGATGTAGACTCCTTCGCCGTTTTTACCTCCGCCGCTGAATGAAAAATCGCTCACTCCGCAGCGGATGATCGTATTATAAGCAATCTCGTTTCTTTGGGCAAAATAGCGTAACCTGATACATTCTCCACCTGCATTTTTTATACTCATCGACATAATTTTCAGACCGGTTACACCCTTCCGCTCCTCTTTTCCCAGCGCATAAATTAATTTATCCCGGTAACCGTTTTTATTATCTAACTCTCCGTACTGACCGTCAATCGTAAACCCGCTTAAAGAGATAAAATCGTGGTTTATCTCGAAAATTCTGGCTTTCCCACCCCCTTTAACCACAGCGTCTTTAGTTCCGGAAATTGTAATCGGATTTTCTGGGGTTCCGCTTCTTTTTGTCACAACATCCTGAAAATAAACACCGGGCAAAAGATTGATTGTATCTCCGGGCTGCGCCCTGTCCACAGCCTTCTGAATACTTTCCTGCGGATTGATATTAATTACCTTTCCTTTTTCGCTTGATGTCTGGGGAGTCGAAGTTATAACTTCGGTAGGTGCGGAGTCTGTGACAGTAACCCCCAACGTGTTTTCTTCATCCTCTAAGATTATCGGTGACCTGAAAACATCGTCAGCTGATTTGTTTTGATACACTGTCGAAAACATCAAAAAAAGAACAATAAAAACAGACCCGTGAAATAAAAATAATAAAAAATTTTCCCGGGAAATCATCTTATAATGATAACTGAATTTAAAACCCGTATCAAGAGAGTGGTCTTTGCTTTACTCCAATGCAACCGCAGCTATATCCCTTCTGTTGTTTTTTATCAGAAGATTATTATCTCCCATGAGATTAAATATTCCGTCTGAGACCTTTCCGTAAACTCCATAGACATCGCTATAGGTAATTACATTTGAATCAAGCCTATTGTTTTTGGCCTTACCCAAAAAATATACTCCGACTTTATTTTGATCAATTTGATTGTTCAATACCGAATTTGCGTTGGTTTTGATATAAACTCCGACCGTATTGAAAGCTAATATATTATCGCGAACGACATTTTCACCGGCCTGACCATAAAAATACACTCCATATTGCCTGTTTTCAGTAATTTCGTTTTTCTCGATCAAATTATCGGTCGATTTTTTATCAGCCAGAACTCCCCGCTTGTTATAAAAAATTTTATTTTCCGCTATTATATTTTTGCTTGAGTTGTCAAGGCTTATTCCTTCCCTGTTGTTATAAACCATGTTGTCTCTAATCACATTCTCGTTGGACAACTCATGCAACATGATTCCGTGCAGTTTATTATTGTAGGAAATATTATTCCTGATTGTATTTCTTACACAGCGCTTGGAAAAAATCAATCCGTGTGACCCGTTGTTATAAAATTTATTATTCTCCACTAAAAATCCGTTGGAATCATCATGGGGATCCAGCCCGTAGCGGACATTGTTATAAAACTCGTTTCCTCGCCAAGTCATACCGGTTGCTCCGTAGGTAAAAGCGCCAAAATAATTATCATGGAACCTGCTATTCTCGATTTCTCCGGTGAGTAATGAGGTTGTGAGTTTTCCTGTACTCATCCTCCAGGATATTCCATAGGATGAATATGGATAATCCTTCGGCCTGGCAAATCCCAGATAAGCAATCTCGGAGCTTTTTACATCCATTCGGGCCGAATCCTTAACTAAAATGTAGCTTCTTCCGTCTTGATAATTTTTATCATAATCCTGTTTTTTCTCATCCCAGGAAGTTATCTTCACTCCGTCGATCAACACGTCGGCGTTCGAGGCTCTTAGTGTAACAAATTTATCCTTGCTGCTTGCCATCCTAAACCAGGTAACTTCTTCTTTGTTTAGTTTCAGGGTCGTTCCGGACCGCAGGACGATATTTGCCCTCAACTGCCAAATTTTGGGAGAGACTTCTTCCAGATAATCCCTGCCGACCGAGTTAAAAATATCTCTTATTCCGGCTTGATAACCTCTACCCGAAATATAGATGGTATTGTCGAATGAATCATAACCGATCTGCAAGAAGTCGTCATAGATTCTCTGGTAGTTAAACCTGTAGGAGGGATTAACCGTAACTCCTTTGGGCGGGATGGTGAAGACTATTCCCGGCTTTATCCTATTCCAGTTGGTTATTTTTCTTACATTCGTGTATAAAAGATCATCAAAGTTTACTCCGTATTTTTCGGCAATTCCGGCCAGCGAGTCGGTTTCCAAAAATTCATGACGCTTGGACAACCGGCTTTCCGCATCAACTGTCGAAGCCCCCAATACAATGCCTTTATTATTTGCAGAAGCCAAATTTGATTTCCGCTGGAGCGTACTGGCTATCAATTTATTTTGCTTTTCTTGCGGAATAAGATAGTTGAAATATTTATTGGTAACTACACCCGACGCAACCAAACCAAAGACAAAAATAGTCATGACGTGGCCGCGAGCCAGATCAAAAAATCTGAATTTAGTCAGCCTGGATTTATCCCAGCGGGTGATCCAACCCTGCATATTTAGACTGAAAAGCGCATAGAGGCGGATATAGGCTGAAATAAAACTGAATAAGATAAAAATGGGCAGGACCCAGATGTCGGTCGGGTGTTTCTTGAGATGCGGAATCATTTTCACGAATCGACTTATATGCCACCAGACCAATATTACGACTACCGGAACCCACAAACCCAAAATTAGAGAAACAATAAAATAGATCGGACTCACGAGCAATGTAAAAGGTTGAATTGCCCTGTCAATCAAATAAAGCGAGAAAATAAGATGCTTGAAAACCCAGTTGTCAGATATCGCTCGCAGGTCATTTCTCCAACTGTTGCGGGTCCAGCGGACCTGCTGGTTTAAAAAACTTCTGATATCTTTTACTCCGGTTGTGAAGACTTGCGAATTGCTTTGGTAGGTTGTCTTCCACCCCGCCTCTTCGATTAAATAGGTCAAGCGTTTGTCTTCGCCGCTGATAACACTCTGACCCATAAATTTTTCATTAACCATCCGGTTTAATATCGGCATAATGGCTTTTTTTCTATACAGCGCGGTTCTGCCGGAAAGACAGACAAGTACGTCTTCGACGGTCGCTAAAAAAGGAATATCATCCCAATATCTTTGTTCAAGTCGGATGCTGAAAAGTTTTTGCGCAACTGTTTTTGGCTCTAAGACAGACTGGCGGGTTGCAACACCTCCGATTTTTTCATCGGCAAAAGGCGCCAGTGCATTTTTTAAGGTGTCTTCATTCCAGATAGTATCGCTATCGATGAGTGCAATAATTTCACCTTTTGCAGCCTTTATTCCGTCTGCCAGCGCCTCTCTCTTTCCCGGAACTTTGGTCACAATCAGCCGTGCCAGCTTACTTTTTTTGGTAAAATCCTTGAAAAGTTTGATACAGACTTCGTCCGTAAAGTCAATAACGGCGATTATTTCGTCCGGCTTGTTTTTAGCCCAAGACTCAACCGCAGCCGCAAACGTTTTTGGATCTTCATTGTAAACCGGAGTTACGACTGAAACCGAGGATTTATAGCCTGTTTTTTTTGGTCTATAAAATAATCCTACTAGTTTTTTGGTTAGCCAGACATCCCAGCGCCAGATACCAATAAATCCTAGTGGGATTAAAAAAGGATATAGATCTTGATAACGAGCCAGATAAAAATAGACATCATTAAACATCTGCTTAATCTAAAAACCGACAATTATAATTCTGATCCGATTATCGTTTTTTTAACTTCTCCGTTTTCACGGGTTAACATTTCATTTACTTCGATGATCGTCTTGAGTAAGTGTGCGGCAGCGCCATTATTATGAACCCAGCGTAAAAATGCCTGCGTGTCCTTCGGCAGACAACTTCCCGAGAAAGGTCCCAAGTCTTTGATTCCATACTTAGGATTCCACATTCCCTCGGCAGACAAAGCTGTTACCTCAAATAATTTTTTCGTATCAAAACTAAACTCCTTACAGATTCGTCTCATCTCATTAAAAAAAGTAATCTTTACGGCGTTAAACAGGTTGTGGACATATTTTTGGAACTCCGCTTCCTGAGTTGTACATCGGAATATAGGACATTTAAATTTTTTATACACTTCGGCAAGCATATCCCCGGATCTTTTATCATATTGACCAATTAAAATAACCCAGGGTTTTAAGGCATCGCTATAGGCGGTTTTCTCTCTTAAATATTCCGGATTCATGCACAAACCAAAGTCTTTACCTATAATCAAGCCTGAATGCTTTTCTACCAGCTTTGCTACAATATCTTCACTTGTACCGGGAGGTACCGTACTTTTCACAACCACCAAGTGGTAACTTTTCTTCCTACGCAGTTTTAGTCTTTTACCTATATCGACTGAGGCGGAGGCAATCGCGTCAAAATTTATCTGGCCATTGACGGTGGGAGTCGGAACGGTCAACATACTGATATCAAAATCGTAAGATCCGTCAAAGAGTGCATTCCTTAAATACGCTCTATATCCTTCCTTGCGCAGTTTTTTCGTCTTTTCGGGATTTCCGCCTAAAAAAGCAGTATTAAAACCAAGACGTGCGAAGACTTTGCCTGTTGCCTGGCCGACGACTCCCGGTCCGATTATGCAGATTTTTATTTTCATGTTTTTATAATTTAAATTATAGGATTGATGGATTTCGGATTATAATAAAATTTTCCGCAAGAAACAAGACCCATTATGTACGTTTAAATGATAAAAACTGATACAATTCCGAAATGAAGAATAAACAAATAAACAAATTTCAAATACTACAAATAAATTGTTAAATGTTAAAATGAATTAATAAATTCAATCATTTATTCATTTATTTGCTTGTTTGTGACATTGGTAGTATTTGTCGGATTTGAAACTTGTAGTATTAATTTCCTCTTGTCTACTTAAATAGTATCTGTTAGACTTTTTAGATTATGATTAATAAAAAAAATTCAGCTTTTTTTATTTTTCAAGTTGGTCTTATAAAAACATATTCTAAACCACATTACTGGATTACCACTATTGCGATTGCTGTAAATGTATTATTTTTTTACTTCTTTCTCTTAATACAAAAAACTACCTGGGATGCCTTTTTGCAATCAAATACAAGTTTCTATATCTTTATGCAGATAGTTTTGTCAATTCTGAATGCGGTCTTTATCGGAATAGCTTTATCAATGTTTTTTAATGTTCTTGAGGAGAAGAAAAAGACTTCAAAAGCTTCATTACTCCAGACCTTGGGTTCTTTAGTTTTTTCAGCTGCCGCAACCGGCTGCTCCGTCTGTAGCGCCTTTCTTTTGCCGGCTCTCGGTATCGCCGCATCGCTCACGGCACTTCCTTTTGGTGGGCTTGAGATAAAATTTCTATCATTATTGCTTTTAATTTACGCAATTTACGAATCTGCCAAAATCGTAAGCGGCCTTTGTCCGGTTCCCAAAGAAACAATAATTTCTAATAACAAAGGTAAGTTAGAATTGAATATATCCACTAAAACTTTACCCCAGCTTACGCCGCTCCTGGTTCTGATTTTATTCGTTATTTTTATTTACTCTCTTCCCAAGCTTCCAAAAATCGTTAGACTGAATACTCAAAAAAATATCACGGCTGCAAATCAGGCTGCCGGAACAACATCTCCTGAAACGGCAGCCTTAATGAAAAAAATTAATCCGCCTGAGGGTTACGAACTGAATGCAACTTACGGAGATATCGGACCACAGATGCTGGAGCTGGGTGTTATCGACGAACAAAAATTCAAGGACACTTATGCACAGTCCGGTCAACCATTAAGTCAAGAACAACTAGATATATTGACTAAAAAATCTAATAAAAAAATAAAGATTACTCCCGAGAATTCTTATTTTTTGCTGAATTTCTTCTGGGCTTTCGGTTTGGCGAATGAGTCAAAAATCCTTACCGAGGGAGACATGGTAAATTCTGGAGGTATTGAAGGAGCGGGAAACTTTGCCTCGACCGGAGGCTGGACTCTTACAAAGGGCGGAAACGTCATGGAGTATTACTCTAAAAAAGCCATTGTTCCTCTGACCGAAGACCAGGAAAAATTAGTCAACGAGGTTTCATCAAATGTCTACCGGCCATGCTGTGGAAACTCAACGGCATTTCCGGACTGCAATCATGGTATGGCGCTTCTTGGAATATTTGAACTGATGGCAGCCCAGGGCGCAACCCAATCCGAGATGTACGAAGCGGGAAAATATATTAACTCTTTCTGGTTTCCCCAAAATGCATTTGACGCAGCACTTTACTTTAAAAATAAAGAGAAAAAAGAATTTGAGGAAGTTGACGGCAAAACATTCTTAAGCAATGATGTCTTTTCTGCCTTTGGCGCCCAAAATATTAAGAAGTGGCTGGTTGATAATGGTGTCCAGGAACAACCCCCTGCCCAAGGCGGCGGCTGCGGAGTCTAAGGAAACGAATACTACCAATACTACAAATTGCTCAAATAAACAAATAAATTACTAAATTTTTAAATGAATTAATTGATTAACTTTTTGTATTCAAAATAATTCTGCTAACAATAAATAGGATTTCTTGACATTCAATGACAAATGGTTCTACAATAGTTTTGCTTAGAATATCAGCATCTTTAATAAATGAAAGCCAGTAATGTGTTTCTTTCGTTTCTTTTTTTACAATATTATATTTTGCAATAAAGTCTTTTTTTGATGACGATGCATCTGCTTCCCTATCATTCGCTCCCATCGATGTAAGAGATGAAGAGATTTGACTTATAACAGGAACGTTTTCTGTAGTTATAGGTATTTTTCTTACTACATCTCTAAAGCAGCTAACTATAAATCGATAAATTCTTGAGTGAATATCTTTAGGTGTGTTTCTATATTTATTCATTTAATCATTCTAACATTCATACTTTGATTTGTAATATTTGAAATTTGATTATTTGTCGGATTAATTGGTAGTATTTGTCGGATTAGCTTATTTGTAGTATTAAACGAATTATTTAAACCTACCTGCTAATCCTTTTAAAAAATCAACTATCCTCATATATATTGAATATAATGTCGGCGGGTAAGACTTTACCATAACAATGTCTTTTGTAATATTTTTTACATTCTCCGCCTTAACACCTATATTTACAGATACATATCCGTATTTGCTAAAGGTTAAAGATTCCTTTTCCAGCACGGGAATGGCGTATGTCCCGTCGGTTACGATAATTGTCTTTTCCCTGCCTTTTATCGTCACTTCTTTGACCGGATTTCCCTTTTCATCTTTGATCTTTCCCACGACATTGACCGGATTATAATAATTTTCTACGGTCGCTGCTGCCAGACGTGGGGAATTATCATCATTCCAAAGTTCCGTACTGCTGGCATTGCTGGTCCAGTAATTAATCGCAATCACTTCTTGAGTCTTAACTATTTTTCTTAAAGCATCGTCAATCCATTTAGCCTGCTCTTCCTGACTTAAATCTCCATGAATATCCGGAATCGGCGCTCCAAACTCACCCAACACAATTTTACCTTTGCTGTCCTTGGCATAGTTTAAGATATCTTTTTCCAGTCTTTTCGTTGTTTTGACATAATGATCTATCGTCACCGCTCCATCCAATTTTTTCGTAGTTGACTCATCCATTATTAATTTAGCCACATCTCCGTTCATCGAATAATAATTTGCCGTGACTTTTTTATCCAAACCTCTAAATGCTCCTTTGACCGTCTCGTATTCATTGATGATAAATTTACGGAATCCCTCGACATCTCCGGTTTTTCTCGGATCCCCCAGTCCTCCATTTTCACATTCCGGACAGGAAGTAAAGACGTCTCCATCCTCAAATAGGTCCTGATTATTTATAATAAACTCGCTTATTTTTTTAATACGGGTTACTTTGTCAATCGTCGGATAGTCAAACCAGTTTTCCCATCCCGCCAAATTTCCTCTAAACCAGACCTTCAGCTTATACTTTCTGGCCATTGCTACCCATCTTTTAAGATATGGTACAAATTCTTGTTCATAGGGAGTGCCCAAAGACACGTGCGTTGCCCCGGTTCCGGCAATATTTTTTATCTGGGTTTCGATTGTCTGGTCAAACTTGAAATCGTTAAGTTTTTCCCTTGCCAGATCGCGCGAATACTTCATCGTATCGATCGACTGAACCTGGAAAAATCGTTCCCGTGATAATACCGGTGTTGCTAAAATTAAGAATAAACAAACAGATGTTATTGTTTTTTTTATCATTATTAATGCTACCAATAAATAAGCAAATACTACAAATTGCTCAAATAAGCAAATAAATGTCTGAATGATTAAATTATTAAATCATTTAATTATTTGTTTATTTCATTATTTATTTATATATTTGTCGGATTTGTTTATTTGTAGTATTCAAATTTTGCGGAATATTAAAATCTGCGGTGATGTATATACTTTTTTAAAGTACTTAAAAAGTCTTCCTTGTACATCCGGTTTGTCATATATCGCCTTCCAGACGTCGTCATCTTTCTGCATAATAATCCAGCTGGCGTATCTCTCAGGGGCAACAAGCGACACTTCCCAATAAGGTTTATTACCGATATAAATAATATTCTGCATCGGTATTCCTGATCTTATGATACTCAAAGTCCTGGCATAGTCGTCGATCAGCACCAGACCGGTATCATAATTTTTACTTATCCAAGTTTCAGCGTCGGGTATTTTTGCTTTTGATAATCCCTCGGTTCCGTCAGCCAGACTTATAATTTTTGAATAACCGACAAAATAAAGTCCAAACTGCATTATGAATAAAGAGATTAATAATACCTTAGCACCGATGGACTTTGTTTTGTGAAACACGTAACCGAAAAAAAGAGCGATAACCGGAATCATCAATACTCCATAACGAACATTAAAAAGCCTCCACTCAAAATTAACCGGCGTCAGATGGGGAATAAAGATAACCGACTGCCCGACAAACATCGTAAAAACATTAAAAATAAAAGGAACCAAGAGAATAAACGCGATATAAAACCTGTGTACATCTTTTTTATAGCCTAAATAGGATATTAATCCTGCTATTGCAACCAGGAATATAATTACCCCTGCGTTGCTCATCGACGTCACCAAATAATAGGCAAAAGCCAGCGGGAGATTGTGGTAAGCCGGTAGTTCTCCCCGCCGCAACCATTCCTGCTGCTGCATCCTGGCGGAAAACTGGCTGTTGGTAAAATAAAAAGGATCACCCAAGATCAGAAGGTCCCAAATCATCCAGAGCGCAACTCCAAAAAAAGCCAGCGTCGCAAATAGCAAAGTTTTTCCTTCGGTCTTGGAAAAACTTTCCCGGAAAATTATACCCCGCTTGACCTGACCGGAACCGACTACGTCGTGCCGGAATCCGAACTTGACATGCTGAAAATATAAAAGCACCAGAGATAAAGCTTCAAAAATCACCAGAAACCATCCGTCATAACGCGTCAGGACTGCGCAAAAGCCGAAAAATGCCGATAATAGAAGCGAACCGATATCCGATTCGTTGATAATATATTTAATGAAAAAATACGAAGACAAAATGAAAAATGCCAAAAGCGGAAGCTCTGTCATCGGTGTTGCCTGCAGATACAGAATGTTAGGGTTTAGGGCAAAAACCAAAAACGATAAAAACGAAGCAAATTTATTTTTGCTTAATAGAAAAACAAGTTTATATAAAAAAATAGAACTGATAATAAATGCAGCGCCCGATACTATCGATCCCGCCAGACCCGTCCTCCACAGAGGATCAAAGTAGACAAAAGGAATCATCAGAATATGCGGAATCGGTAGCCAAATTCCCCCAAGTTGAGCCATACCTGGAGTCAGGCTATGAACTACGCGCTTGGCGATATTCAGATGCGACTCGGCGTCCCCGTATGTGACAATCAGGTCGTGGTAAAAATAATAGTTGGTGGCAATTATCGCCAGCAGCCAGGAAATATATAAAACCAGATTTTGATAATGTAACTTTTCGAGGACTTCTATGGCCGCTTTTATTTTTCTAATCGGGATTGAAAAATTAAGATTCATAAAGTTTGTGGTTATTAATAATCTCTGTAACGGGTACTTCTACCCATTCCAATTCTTTGTATTTTTTTTAGTTTTATTAGCTTATCCAACGCTTGGTTTAAAGTTGGCCTAACAATACCTGTTTTTTTAATTAATTCTCGAGGAGTTATTTCTCTTACTTTTTGAATATGCTTCCAAATTGATAGTTGTTTTTCCGATAATATTTTTTCCGTTTGTTCGGAAGAAAGAAGAACAACTGCTTCTTCTGATTGTTTCAAAAGTATTTTCAAAAAAAAACCAAGCCAGGTAGTAATGTCCTCATTATCGATATTAAAAGTTTTCTGCGATTTCCTTAATGCCAAATAATAATCCAACTTATTATCTTCGATGAATTTTTCGTGAGATATATAAGGTATATATAAATATCCTGATTGCAATAGTAGTAGATTGGTTAAGATTCTTGATAGTCTGCCGTTGCCGTCGGAAAAAGGATGAATTATTAAAAATTCTACGATGAAATTGCCAATTATGAGTAGCGGGTGATATTGTTTTTTTTGCCACACATCAATCGTCCATTCCGTCAATTCCTGCATTTTAATCGGCGTAAGGTGAACCGGAGTTGTATTAAATATTGTTCCGATAACTTCGCCCTTTGTATTAATCATTCGCACTTTGTTCTCGGTTTGTTTATATTGACCGCTGTGAAAAATGTCTTTTTTCACATATTTTAAAAGTTCTTTGTGGAAATGCTTGATTAATCCTTCAGATAGTCTTATTGATTCCCAGGAGTTAAAAACATTTTGTAAAAGTTCATAATAACCCCTTACCTCCTGACTGTCTCGATCGGTAAATCTTTGCACGTCAATTCCCAGCATGAATTTTTCTACATCTTCATCGCTTAGCTTGGCCCCTTCAATTCGGGTTGATGCTCCTGTTGAAGTAATAAGCACAGATCGTTTTAATCTGCCCAATATTTGCGGATGCAAATTTGTTCCGGCCGACCAGCGACCCTTCAACTCATCAATTTGGGCGATTAACAATAGAATACTCGACGGAATAACTTCCAGCCTCTTTTCAAACTTATTTTGAACTTTCATAATCTACTATTTTTAACTATATAAAATTATATAAGATTATATAAGATTAAACGCTCTTAGTCAAGTTCTTACTTTTCTCGAATAAAGGTACAACGAATAACAAAATATAAACAATCAAAAGAATAGATAAATAAATCAGCAAAAAATATTGCTGGAGATCCGTATATTTTGAAGCATATTCGTTAAAGATAAAACTACTGCTCTTGCCATCAATAAAATAATCCCAGTTTAAAAGAAAGTTATATTTCATTTTCAAAAAATCTGCCTCGACTTTTGGCGGAACTTGACTCGTAGTTAGTGCACCCAATAGTGCAATAAATGATGAATAAGCAAAGAGAAAAAATGCCGCAAGTTTAGCCGCAATCTTGTTACTTGTTTTTTCTAACCATACACCGATAAATATGGATAAAATCGCCATCGAAGGTATAAGATATCTGGGACCGTACGCCCATCCTCCCCACGGATCTCCCCAACTGCTGTAAAGAAACAGATTGACTCCGACCAATCCCAGTAAAGTTTCTGTCTCGAGATTTATTTTTTTTCTTGTCGAATATATTCCCAATAAGGCAAGAATAAAAATCGGCGCGTACAAAAACAGTCCCCGATCTCTTGAGAAAAGTAAAATTGCAATACCTCTGGGAGCATCTTCTTCCTTAAAAAAACCGGTTGCACTTTTTTTATTGGCAAGTTCTTTAATTTTCTCTTCCTGATTTTTAGCCTTTAAATCCTTTTCTTTCTGAACCGTTTTGTACCCTTTTAATTCTCCGCTTAATTTTTTCCAGTCGCCGAAATTTACATAATTATAGTAGCCGTGGCTGATAATTAACGCTAGAAAGGCAATAGAAGTTATAAGAAACGATTTTTGCCAGCTTATAATTATTTTTAGTTTATTAAGGAAAGTTGCCAAAGAAGAGATGAAAAAATAAATCATTACCGGGGATAATAAAAGTATGTTCGGATAATCGACATAGATAGAATAACCGTATACTAACCAAATATAAAAAGCCCACATCCAACTAAATTTTTGTTTTTGTCTGTATTTCCAGACGGCGTAAAATGTTGACAGGATGAAAAATGTCGTAACCTGATGCTGATATAGGGTTACGGCATAACTCCAGGCGGTTGACCCAAATCCGAAAATTAATGAAGCCAATAATGCTGCCCAGCCAGGAATTTTAATGATATTTTTAGCTATCAGGTAGATTAATAAAAGATTCAGTGTGGCAAAAAAAGCTATTGTAGAAAAAGAAAAAACCTGGGAAAGATTGTAATTTTTGCCAATCAGATAAAAGGGCAAAGCCAGCAGGGAAATACCCGGTCCGAAAAAAATATAATACTTGCCGTCATGTATTCCAACATCCGGAGCGGCCGCTTCGCCTAACTCATTCGAAAGGGCAAAACTTTTATTTTCCGCCAAAGAGTAGGTAAGAATAAATCTACCCCGTTCCGGGGACAACTCTAGCGGTTTTGTAGCACTACTTAAATTTTGCTTGATGTCTGCAGGAACCGGATTTCCAGGGATTCCTTTCAAGGTCACAGAATAATAAAACAAACCGAGAATTAATAAGAATACTAAAATAAATATGTTTTTCATTTGCGTGATAAATTTAACCTCTCTTTTAATTTAACTATATTCATTAAAAAATTATTAAATAATAATCCTGCGGGGGACAAAAGTCCTTTGATTTGATTTAAGTCATAAGTATTATCAATAATAATTCTATTTAATGTAAAATTGCCAGAGTTCTTCTTCAAATGTCCCCCATCTACTGTAAAGGCTGCTGTAAATAAACCTTCTTTTATTATTTCTATAACTTTATTTGAATAATATCCTTTCGGATAAGCAAAATAGTTGATTGAAAAACCTAATTTTTTCTCGAGTTCTTTTTTTCCGTTGATAATTTCTTCCTTTAACTGACTTACCGTCATATTATTGAAATTAGCATGCGTTTTTGAATGAAACCCAATTTCCCAACCTAATGATTTCAAAATTTTAATTTCTTCAATTCTTAACAGTTTTTCATTAGTTCCTAATTCATATCTGTTTACAGTTAAATTGTCACCAATTACAAATATACATGCCGGTAAATTGAGTTTTTTAAAAAGCGGTACAACTTGATCAATAATATTTTTATAACCGTCATCGAAAGTTATAGCTATTTTATTTGTACCAGGTTGTCCCTTAAGTAAATCACTTAAAGAAACAACCTTATAAGTATTTGTTAAGTATTCAATCTGCTTTTTAAAATTATTGAAAGAGAGACTAAACATCCAATTTGAATTATCTATAGAATGATAGCAGAGAATTGTAGGTTTAATTTTTCTGGAATATTTTTTACTAATCAAATAATTTAATAGATTGATTATTTCTAAAAAATATATATTTAGGTAATGAAATAAAGTTTTGTTATGTATTAAAAGCTTTGTTTTTACCTCCGAAATCAAAAAAGATAAATATTTATCAGCTTCTATATAATATTTATCGTTTTTATTTTCATTAGCTAAGATTTGCAGAGTGTAAAAAAGGGTTAATCTCATAAATCTCTTTTTATCTTTCTGTGTTTCTATTCGCTTTTTAATTAAATTAAACATCCTGCCTGTGCCAATTTCATTAAGAAAATAGCGCGAGACTATAGCAAGATCAGTATCTTTTTCTGCCAGCGAGCATATTTCCAGATCAAAAATGTAAGGTGTATTTTTATCGATAAAAATATTGTCGGAGTGCAGATCCCTATGTGAAAAAAGATATTTTGGTCTTAATATTTGTCCGAGCAGGCAACTGGAATAGAACTGAAAAAAAGAATTCAAGTATATGCTAAGATTCTTTGGATTTTTAATTAATGCTCTTATAAAATACCAAGGTATTAATAAAATCATATATCCTGGAGATCTTTTGGGTAAGATTTTTAATTCAGTACTAGAAAGATTACTGGATATTAATTCGAGTTTGTCCAGAACTTTTTCAATAATACTTTCTTTATATTCGTTATTAAAGTGTTTTAAAGATTTACCATTGATGTATTCCCGGAAAAGCACAACTTCATTTTTAGCTTGAATCAGGTTAATTAACCCGGGAAATTTAACATCATTATTTTTAAATCCATTTTTATTTTTTCTTTCAATCAATTTTAGGATACTGGCTTCATTTAAGATTTGTCTGTACTTTAGGTTTTTAAATCTGAATAATAATTTTTTTGTTATTACATATTCATTATCTTTAAACCTTCGTAAACTTACTTCAAAATTATCTTTTACGTCTGCGTATTTATTTAGAGACTTAATAAATTTGAATTTTGATAAATCTATTTGGCTTTGTAGATTTCTATCCCAAAATAATTTGGAATAAGCAAATTCAAAAATATTAAAAAGACTTCCTAATAAGTATTGATTTAAGGTCAGAAAGTGACTCATCTTATTTTGTTGAACTAATAGTATATTGACTTAACCCTATAGTCTCTTTATTTTTTGGGATAAACGGACTAATGATCATACTAAGTATGCTGATAAAAAGAATTTCGGCGGGGCTGGTCCTAAGAACCTTAACTAAGGATTTAAAATAAAGATTCAGAGGAATACTGGTTTGCTCATAGGCAAATCTACCAAAATACTTTTTAAATATAGGACCAACAATCTTATGATTTGAACGGAAAGTAAGTTTAACATAATCAATCAAATTATTCGGTAATTTATAATAAACAAATGCTCTTTTGGCATATCTGAATTTGTAGCCTTTATAAATACATGTCAAGTAAGAAAAATCGTCTTCGTTTATTAAAATTTCAGGATATATAAGCTCATTTGCAAACTGTTTTCTTAAACAAAAACAGGCTCCGGTACAGTTAAATATATTATGACCGTCTTTTATTTTTATTCGGTAACTTTCAAATATTTCAAACTTGGAATAAATCGCTTTTTGAATAAATCCTTGTGATTTTTCGGGTTTACTATGAGCTCCTACAACCATAACTTTAGGATTATTAGTGAATTCCTGAACCAAGTAGCTTAACACAAGATTATCTCCTAATCTTATATCAGCATCAAGAAAAACCAATATCTCTGAAGAAAATTTTTTTTGGATCGTCCGCATTGCATATATTTTTCCTTTTCTTTCTTTAGCTGAGATAATCTTAATCAGACTATTATTCAATGATTTCACCTCTTTTACGGTATTATCATTTGAAGCGTCTGAGTAAATGATTATTTCATTAAGTATCCAATTCAGCCTTTTTTGCTTCAAAATAGCTAAAAGAAGTCGTTTAATGTTTTTTTCTTCGTTATAAGCAGGTATTCCTATGCTTACTGTTAATTTCAAAGTTTTCATTTTTTAGTTATTCAGTAAATCATCCTCAAAGATGTAAGTTTCTTTGTGGAAGTTGCTATATCCCATTTTGCGTCCATTTTATTTAATTCCGGTCTGGCATACCAATTTGCTAAATGGTTAGCAAAAAAAATAACCGAGCATCCCAAAGGATTTTTAATAAATTCTTTAATCATTAGTAAATAATATCTTCTTATGGGAAAAGCGTATTCGTCTGTATAGAGTCTTCCGAAAATTCTGCTTATTCTATAATGACCGACTGCACTTCTTTTGGCCTGAGAGATATGATCGGCAAAAGTGGTAGGCAACTGGTAATATACTTTGGCTTCCCTGACATGCCTGAATTCAAAACCAGCTTTTAAACAGGCGAAGTATGAATAAATGTCGTTAAGTACCATCTTCGGTGGAACATAGATTGATTTATAGCATTTTTTTGAAAAAGCCATAACTCTACCGGTTGAACCGAAGGCATTATTACCGTTTTTCCATTCCTTTCTTAATATTTCAAAAACATTGATCGTGGATTGGTTAGCCTTTTGCATAAAATTTTTTACCTCGATGGGTTGAAAATCACCGGAAGTGACTCCGACTTTTTCATTTTCTAAAATAGGTTGGATTAAATTTTTGATGACAGACTCATGAGCTAAGATTACGTCTCCGTCAAATAATACCAATATCTCATCATCTGCTTTTTTAAATATATCATTCATGAGCTGGGACTTACCGATTCTTTTTTTGTTATCTTCGATTTTAATGCGGGAGTCTTTAATTCCTTTAGCTTTTTCTATGGTATTATCAGTACTTCCGTCTGAAATTACTTTTATTTCCTTAATTCTAAATCCTTCTTCTTTTTGTTTTACAATACCTTTGAGTACATTTTGGATATTTATTTCTTCGTTATAGACGGGAATTGCTATAGAAAGATCCATTAGTTTATTCATAGGCCCATTATATCACATTTTATCCTATAATAAAGATCTTCCTGGAGATTTTTATAGAGGAGTATTCATATCTGTCTGTATTTCTGATTGAGATAATGCTTTGTTGTAAATTCTTACTTCATCAATTAATCCGTTGAAGTATTCACCCCAGACAGTATTGCCTCCGATTCTAAGAGGGTTACTGGAAGTTGTAGCTGCTCCGCTGACACTTTTGCTGCTTACTAAATTTCCGTTAATATACAGTTTAAGCGTTGATCCGTCATAGGTTCCGGCAAGATGTGTCCAGACTCCGGTAGATATTTTTGCAGCACCTCGTGTGTCATTACTGCTTCCGTTATTTATCTCAACACTTGGTCTGTCAGAATCTGTGTTGGCGTAAAGCGCATAATTTAGATTACCGGATTTTTCTTTAAGCAAGATGCTTCTCCAGCTTGATAAAGATACGGGTTTAACCCAGGCTTCAAGAGTCATTGCGTTTGTAAGGTCAAGAGAGTTTGAGTCGTTGACTGTGACATAGTTAGTCGAACCGTTAAAAGATAGGGCGTTGCCGTATTTGCCGCTTGTAGTCCAGGCCGTTCCGTTTGTTGATCCGTTATTGTTATTACC